>OJMP01001035.1_pt1 | contig 21389 bp, 36 predicted proteins | sample 1597311 | NCBI WGS metagenome assembly OJMP01 (sample SAMEA2452134, study PRJEB22498) | human gut metagenome | biome: human feces; feature: human gut; material: feces | place: Australia | collected 2012 | reverse complement strand
ATAATTATTTTACACGTTTATTATGTGCAAGTCGAGAAATAAATATTCATAAAAATAAAAAAATTAGGAGAAAAAAAGATGAAGAACGTGGTTAGACAAATGTTGATAGATTTGGGTGTGAATCCGTCGAATAAAGGTTTTAGTGAATTGAGTAAGGCGATTTTAATGGTCGTTGATAAGCGTGAACCTATGATGATGAAAGAAATTTACCAATCGCTTTATCCGGAATCTGAGGTTAAATATTGCGCCTTTGATCGTAACTGTCGATGGGCGATTGAAAATGCTTATTTGGTTGATACGGAGATGTTTAAGCGTTTATTTGGACGAACGGAAAAATGCCCGAACCTTAAATTTTTCATTCATGCGGTTGCAACAGAAATTCAAATCGATTTCGGAGGGGATAAATAATGAGCAAACCAACATTAAGCCAAGTTGTAGAGTTGAACAAAATGCGTGACGACTTCCTATATGTTTGGAAAGACGGCAAATGCTACTGCATCGAGAATGACTATGTTGTTAAAAATTTCGGTGATGTTGAAATTTATGATTTAACGATTCATTTAATGGGAACGCAAAAAAAAGATGGGAAAGTATTTGTCCCTAAATTTGAAGTGATTTTGTAGGAGGTAGAAGTATGAACAATATTTATAGCAAAATGCAAAAAGCTCGTTGTGAGTTTCAAGAAAAACCGTTGAAGAAATCGGGACATAACAAATTCGCTGGTTATCATTATTTCGAATTAGGTGATTTCTTGCCAACGATCAACAGTTTATTAGAGAAGTATAATCTTTGTAGCAACATCAGTTTTGATAACGACATGGCAACATTAACAATCGTAAATGCTGAGAACACGGATGAGAAATTAGTTTTTACGTCTCCAATGAGTAATGCAAATCTTAAGGGGTGCCATGACGTGCAGAACTTAGGAGCGGTACAAACTTATTTACGACGTTATTTGTGGGTTAATGCTTTTGAGATTGTAGAGTCTGATGGATTAGACGCAACGACTGGTAAAGACGAACCAAAAGGGATTAGCAAAACAAAGGCCAATGTCAACGCCGCTAAGATCATGAAATTAATCGAAACAAAATACGTTAATGAAGTTGCAGTGCAACAACACGTTAAATCCGCTTATGGTGCGGATTCTTACGACAAGCTGAACGATAAGCAAGCTAAAGAATTAATTGAAATGTTAAGCCAAAAGCCTGATAAAAATGCTTAAGGCAGTATTTTGGGATTATCAAGAGGATTCAAGAGGGGCGTGGCTTAAATGCCACATCCCTAATGAGTTAATTGACGAGAGGTTTATAGCGGATGTTATGTACGGGGAAATTAGAGTTGACGACGGTAGAAGGATATCGAGCGATCAACGTAAGAAGATTTATGCGTTGATTAAAGATATTGCGGATTATACAGGGCATCATCCGGAGTATCTCAAAGAACATATGAAATATGACTTTATGGCGAAAGAAGATAGAGAGTATTTTAGTTTATCAAATATAGATATGACGACCGCGAGATATTTTATAGAACATTTGTTAGAGTTTTGCTTCGAATGGGACGTGCCGCTAAACGCAAATACAGTCGTTTTAGCGCGAGAAATAAACAATTACCTATATTTATGCCTAGTCCACCGTAAATGCGCTGTATGTGGCAAAAAACACGCTCATATTCATCATGTCGATGCGGTTGGAAGTGGTAGAAATCGAAATGAAGTGGATCATACAAAATTAAGGCTAATCGCATTGTGTGCCGAACATCACCAGGAAACGCACACGATAGGTTGGCAGACGTTTAACGCTAAATATAAAGTCGATGGTATCAAGGTTAATGAAAAAACAATAAGAAAGCTGGGGATTTAATGGTATTTCGTAAGTGTAAAGATTGCACTGAGAGACGTTTTAATTGCCATAGTTATTGCGAGCCTTACTTAGCATACAGAGAAAAGATGAAGAAAGTTTATGAACTTAGAAGATTGAATTTTGATGCAGATATAGGTCCGGAGATTTATTTAAAAACTAGGGATAGGAGATGCGAGCGGAGATGAATAATTTAATTTATGTGAAGTATGACACGGATCATTTTACTCGAATAAGTCAAGAGGGGGAACTCTATGCGCTGAATAGGGATCAGTTAGAGCTGATAACAAGTATTTTAGAAGATAAGAACATCCCATACTATACATCTAAAGTTGAATTTTGCACAAAGATCAAATGGGATAAAAATGCGGACAAATCCCTAGAGGAGTATGAGGGACTAATAATTAGAAACCGAAAAAAAAGCCAAGAAGATATCATAATGGATATCAAGAACGACAACCAAAAAGGGACAATCGATAACTTCTTAAGGACTAACGGGATTACGCTTGATCCATTTTGTAAATTATTCGGTGTTAGAAGTAATACTTACAACCTTTGGAAAGAAAAGAAAAAAATTCCGGCTTGGTTCAAGGAAATAGCTATCGATTTAGGGTTTGATGTTAGTGAATTTGATGTGTTCAATAAGGCTAGAACAGACGCGAGTAAAGTTCATCCAAAAATTTTAGAACTGGTGGTGGGGAAAGATGAGAGAGTTTAAAATCCCTGGCAAGGCGCAAGCCAAACAAAGACCTAGAATGGGTAGATCGGGCATTGTATACACACCAAAAGAAACGTTGGTTTACGAGAATTACGTTAAAATGTGTTATTCAGATTACGCCAAACAATTTGGGTGGTTGCCCTATGAAAATCAAGTCAGAGCCGAAATTGAAGTGTTAGTCGCGGTTCCTAAGTCCGACAGTAAGACGAAGAAAAAAGCTAAGATCGAAGGAATGATAAGACCGACGGTTAAACCGGATTGCGATAATTTAGCAAAGTCCATTTTAGATTCATTGAATGGATTAGCTTATCAAGATGACAAGCAAGTTGTTGAATTGAGTATTAAAAAATATTATGCAGAAAATGCAGAAGTGAGAGTCAGATTAACGGAGGTATAAAAATGAACAATGTAACATTAATCGGGAATATCAGTACAGATTTAGAGTTAAAACAAACAACAGGCGGTAAAGCGGTGTGCCAATTTAATTTAGCGGTCAATGGATACGGGGATAAAACGGACTTTATTCCGGTGCAAGTTTGGAATAAACAAGCTGAAAACCTAGTTAAGTTCCAACAAAAGGGCAGCAAAATTGGCGTTGTCGGGCGCATCTCGGTTGAAAATTACGAAGTTGATGGGCAAAAAAGAACTTTTACTAAGGTTGTAGCGCATGAAGTTGAGTTTTTAGGTTCAAAGCAACAGGAACGAACGGTGGCAGAAGTGCGATATGAGAAAAAACAACAAGATCCAGGAAGTTATTGGATGAACGGTGGGGATTTTAGTTCAAATATTAACATTAGTGACGAAATGTTACCATTTTAATTGAGTAAAGGGAGAGAGCGAAGATGAAGAAAGGGTTTGAAGTATTTAAAGATGGTGTCAACTTAAGAGAACGCAAGGTTAAACGTGGTTATTTACGACAAGAGGAAATGAACCAAGTCATTATGTTAGCGTCTGTTCATCAATTATTGATGGGGATTCGCTCCCTACATGGGGTTGGTGATAAAGAACCGGCGTGGCTTAAGTTCGAAAAGAGTGGAATTATCACAAAAGAGCAAATCAAGTATTTAAAAATGGCGACCACATATCAACGTAAATTCTTGGATAGCTTTGTTGAGGAAAATTTAGATCGCAAAACAAAGGAAGTTATAGCCAAACGCATCGCAAAATGGGAATTACGCGTCGCGGATGATTATCAAATCAAAAAATTAGAGAAGATGCTATCGAAATGCGGTGAGCGTACATTGACACTAGGCGAGTTTCATTCACTAATCGATGGTAAGTTATACGCTGAGTGTAAAGGTTGTACTAAAAACCGTAATGAATGTAAGTTGAGAGATTTTTACGAAGCTAATTTTGTGCCACCGGTTGATGATCTAGGGAAGATTGAAAGTGGCGAAGTGGCTTGTAATTGTGAATATAGCTATTAAAGGGGGATAAGTCGATGACGGTTGAGGAATATTTGAAAAAACACAATATGAAGCAAAGAGAGTTGTCTAAACTTTCGGGGGTATCGCCAAACACTATTTCTAAATTAGCTAAGGGCGAAGGGAGGTTTGGCATCCAAACAGTTAATAAGTTGGCGAAATTAGGGATTTCAATTCCTAAAGAAATGGTACTAACGCCATCTGAAAAAGGGAAAATGGGTGGAGAAAAAGCAAAACTTCTCAGAGAATCAAAAGAACTTGAAGCGGAGATCGCGGCAACTAAGCAAAAAGCGAAATTAAAAAGATTCCAAGTTGTCGCTATGAAAAAATTCGGAAATACGATTGTGTCAAAGAAATTTAAAGCTGACGGAATTATTGATGAGTTTGCTAGGTTAGGGATGAAAGTTGAACTTAAAGATTTCAAAGACAAAACTTACTACGGTTGGAATACGCACTACATCGTTCAATTAGTAGATTAGAATAGTTATTTTAAGGAGGAAGAAAAAATGAAAAATACATTAGGTGATCTTAATCTTCATTTGTTTGCGCAACTTGAAAGATTGAGTGATGAGGATATCAAAGGTGAAGAGTTATTAGAAGAAATTTCAAGAGCGAAAGCTGTGACTTCAATCGCTCAGCAAATCATCGCTAATGGTTCTTTAGTGCTAGAGTCTAAGAAAATGATGGATGACAGACTAGATGCTAACACTAAATTGCCTAAAATGTTGGAGGGATAAAAATGGGGCGACCTTTAGGAGTCAAGAACGCTAGACCACAACACATTTGGAGTGACGAAGAAAAGCGATATTTAACGGAAATTACGCCAGGAAGAAGCCATAAAGAGATTAAAGATATGATGAATCGCAAATTTGGATTTGACTATACACAACATCAAATTAAAGGGGCGATTAGTCGTTATAAATTGAATACCGGAAGAACTGGGCGATTTGAAAAAGGAATTGTACCAGCTAATAAAGGCACAAAAGGCTTGATGAAAGCTAATGTAACCTCGTTTAAAAAGGGGCATAAGCCTCATAATTACAAACCTTTAGGCTCAGAGAGGATAGTTAAGGACGGATATTGCGAGGTAAAAGTTAGCGATACAGGCAGACGTTGGAGATCGAAACACGTATTAATTTACGAAAAACATCATGGGAAGGTGCCGAAAGGTTCTGCCGTCATCTTCCTTGATGGAGATAAAAGAAATTTCGATATAGACAATTTATACCTTGTTACTAGAAGTCAATTAGCGATGTTAAACAAAAACAGCCTTATCCAAAAGGATGCGGACTTAACTAAAACGGCAATTAATGTGGTGGATTTGATGAAGAAGATTTCGGCAATGGAAAAGAAAGATAAATAACTCTTAAAGGGGGAACGGATGTGGCAACAAACGCGATTGAGGCTTTACGAACTTACAAATGTAAAAAAGAACAATTAGCAATGATTGAGTCACAATTGGAGTATTTAGAAAAACCTAAAATTAAAGCTAAGGTGATTACGGACGATATTCCAGGACCACGAATGAGCCTAGAGGAACAATACGAAAGATTGATGTTAAAAAAAGACCGATTAAAAGTGAAATGGTTGTCGGTTAGGTTGGAAGTCGCTGCAATCGAAAGAGCCTTATCATTAATGCAGCAATATATGCCAGCTGAAACTAATGCTTTGAGAATGCGATATTTAGAATTGAAAAGTGTTGAGTTTGTCGCAGAAGAGTTGGGATTTTGCGATCGCGAGATTAAACGTAAAGTAAAAAAAGGTCGCGAAGAATTAGAAAGATTATTGAATGAAGTTTTTGAATAGGAGGAATGAAAATGAACAAATTAATGAAATTATCAATGGTGGCTGCCCTAACTTTAGGGTTAGTCGCTTGTGCTAAAACAGAAGGATCAGAAGAAAAAGGAATTAAAATTGGAATGGTAACAGATTCGGGGACAATCGATGATAAATCGTTCAATCAAGGAACTTGGGAGGGTGTGTTGGAGTACAAAGAAGATAATCCAAGCGCAGAGGTTCAGTATCTAATGCCAACAGGCGAGACGACGCAGGATTATCTAGAAGCGATTGACAATCTAGCGATGACTGGTGTAGAAGTGATGGTGTTACCAGGATTTAAGTTTGAGGAAGCGTTAGGAGTAGCGCAAGAGAAGCATCCGGAGATCAAATTTGTTGCGATTGATGCCGAACCACTTGTAGGTGTTGACGATCACGGGAACCCTAAGTATGAAGTGGCAGATAATACAATTTCGATTTTCTTTGCTGAACAACAAGCATCATTTTTAGCTGGGGTTGCGACAGCGTTAGAGACTGAAACGAATAAGGTTGCCTTCTTAGGTGGGATGGAAGTCCCAGCAGTTCAAAAGTTAGGTTGGGGATTCGTTGCAGGAATTGCGTATGCTAACAATTGCTTAGGAACAAATGTAGAAGTGACGGATTATATCTATCAAGGGACATTCACCGATTTAGATGCTGGGAAAGCTATTGCCGCAGGAATGTATGACAAAGGCGTTGATGTTGTGTTTGCTGCTGCTGGGGGTGTTGGTGTTGGCGCGATTAACGAAACTAAGACAAGAGCAGAAGCCGGAAACGAAGTCTTTATTGTCGGTGTCGATGTAGACCAATACGATGAAGGGTTATTAACTGACGGAAGCTCGGTAATATTAACTAGCGCTATGAAATATCTAGGACAAGCGTCGTATGATCAAATTAACGCCTATGCTAACGGTGAATTTGAAGGTGGTCGCACAATTTTAATGGATGTTAACGCGAACGGTGTTGGACTTCCAGTGGTAAATCCTAATTTATCAGATGCGACAGTCAAAGAAGTGAATGAAGTTGCAGAGATGATTAAAGTAGGAGAGATTGAAGTTCCTAATACAAAAGAGAAGTTAAAAACATTCTTAGATGAAATGGATTGTGATTTTGGAAGTTTAGGTTATTAAAAAACTAATTTTAAGAGGGGAACAAGATGAAACATATAAAAAATGCAGTTTGGTTTATTAGAGAAAGCAAAAAATTCACTGGATATGGATATTTTAGAATGTTATTTAAAGAAAATTTAATCGGAAAAACAATTTGGTTTTGCAAAGAAATGAATGAATGAATGTTGCTAAAAATATAGTTTTATGAGGTGATTAAATGATTAGTATTACCACTGGTTGTTTTGCCATGTTAATCGCTGGACTTGCGTTATCAATCTTAGGCTTGATAGCTTTGATTGTTGCAATTAAAGAAGTAATTAATTACGGATTTGATGTTATAGATGGTTGTGATATAGCACTAACCTTTCTATCGTTAGTAATATTAATAACAGGAATCGTTTTAATTATGACAGGAACAGGGATTTTAGTTATTGTGTAAAATGATGAGAACTAATTTTGTAATATAAAAAGTCAATTAAAATTGATGTTTTAAGGGGTGTTAGTTGTGACGTTTGAAATTAAATGTAAGGTTTGCGGATCTTTAAATTGTGTTGTTGAACCGCTTATTGACTATGATTGGTATGAAACGCCTTTAGAGGATGGTTTTATTATCTGTTGTAAAGAATGCGACAATGAAAAAAGAATTTAAATTACAAATTTTATTAGTATTTTTAGGAGTGATTAAATATGAAGTGTAATAAATGTGGGTGTTTAGTTGATGAATATTATCATTCATATAAATATGACGATTTAGATTATTGTCATCATTGTATGTTGGAAACTTTAGTTGACTTAGGCATTATTAAAATAACATCTTACAATGAGGAATACAAAAGATTTTTGGAGTCTTTGGAGTCTATTAAATAAGGAGTGAAATATGTGAATTTTGTAGGTGAAATGGAATGTCATAGGTGTGACAATCACGTTCAAGGATTCTATGATGCTATTAATGATTGGACTATTTATGAGTGTGATGAATGTGGGTGGACTTGCGTTGATGAAAGTGAATATGAATAAAATCAGAAATTTAAGAGGGGCATGAATAATGTCCCTTTTTTGTCACTTTTGTCGATGAAATATATGGTATTATATTAATGTGTCCGATATGACGGCGGACGTGGTTGTTATTTAAGTATGGCATCGAATAATCTCAAACCTTTATCTGTGTGACATAACTCAAGAGTTGGGTTATCTCCATTGTGTCTATGAGCGAGGGTGTGACGAACCCTCATACGTCACTAAGAGTAATAGTCGGTGCAACTCCGGCAAGTGGCTAACATACTACTATAAGTTCTTGATTATCACGCGGTCTGTAGTGAAAGAAGCATTAATTTCCTCTAACAGCTAATATTATCCAAGAGGGCGGTTAAGAGCCGTCCCAATATGCTCGACCAGGTTGGCGTTATTCCCTAAGCGGTAGGTTCGAGTCCTACTAGAGCAGAGTGAGCAGAACATAATAATCTCCTTGTGAGTAATAAATTTAACTTTACTTTGTCTTTAAGTCTCTCAAATGCCATGCTACGGTGTGGCAATATGCAAGTGTAGCTTATGTCAGTAAAGCAGAGGGTGAAGTTGGTGCAAATCCAACCACTTGCTAGTCTCCTTACATTCGTATTTAGTGTGTTTATGTAAAGTTGGTTTAATTCATAGTTGAATGATTCCTTTTCTAATTATTTTTTAATTTTATTTTCTACTTTTTTCTTTCTTTCAGTCATTCCCTTTCGGAATGGCTTTTTAATTTGTATCAAGGTGGTGATAGTCATGGCGAAGTCTAAATACGAGACTCATGTTAAAGATAAGTTAATATTAGTTGAAGGTTGGGCGCGTGATGGCTTAACCGAGGAACAGATAGCGCATAACTTAGGAATTTCATATTCAACGCTTAAAGAGTACAAAAACAAACATTCGGCTTTATTGACTGCCCTAAAAAGAGGAAAAGAAGTGGTCGATTACGAAGTCGAAAATGCACTTTATAAAGCAGCAATCAACGGTAACGTGACCGCTATGATCTTTTGGTTAAAGAACCGCAAACCTCACGGATGGAAAGATCGTAAGGAAGCGCAAGAGATTGAGTTACAAGCTAAAGAACTTGAACTTAAGGCGAAGAAGTTTGATTTAGAAAAACAGAAGTTAGATCAAGGCATCAGAGATGACGTGGCGATTAACATAAATATTGTCGGTGATGACAATGCAACTTAATATCCACGCTAGGACGTTTAGCGCCAAGTTTCTTCCGTTGCTAAATGATTATTCTCACCGATGGGAAATTTATAAAGGCAGCGCCGGAAGTGGTAAAAGTCATTTCATCACTCAAAAAATTATTATTAAAGCGTTAAGAGAAAAGCGCCGAGTTATGATTTGTCGCCGTTATGGAACAACAATGCGTAACTCGGTTTTTAAATTATTTAAAGACGTAATAGAGTCGTTTAAAATCACTCATTTAACGCGTATCAAAGAAAGTGATATGAGCATTACACTTCCCAACGGTAGCGAGATTATCTTTGTTGGATTAGACAATGAGGAAAAGTTGCTTTCTATCGCCGGGATTACAGATGTTTTTATCGAAGAGGTTTATGAAGTTCCTAAAGAAATCGTAGACCAGTTGAACCTTCGTATGCGTGGGAAAGCGCCGAACCAACAGATTTACATGGCGTTTAACCCGATTAGCGCTAAACATTGGTTATATGACTTTTGCGAGGGTTCTACAAGACCGGAAAGTTCGATTTATTCTCAATCTACATTCAGAGATAATCCCTTTTTACCGGATGAATATGTTAAGGCTTTAGAGGATATGTATCGCACGAATCCCAATAAGGCTAGAGTGTTCTGTGATGGTAACTGGGGAGCGGATGTTGAAGGTCTTGTGTATAAAAATCACGTTTTAACCGACTTTGATATCAATGAATTGATTAAGCAAGGCTTAGAAGTCAGAGTCGGCATTGACTGGGGGTTTGTTGATCCTACAACGGTTGTTGTTAGTCTGTTTGATAAACCAAAAAAAGAAATTTATATCATTGGTGAGTTTTATAAACGTGGTGCTACATTAGAAGAAATCAAGGATGGCATCATCCAGTTAGGCATCAGTAAACAAAAAATGTATTGTGATGGCGCTGAACCGGATAAAGTGGATTACCTAAGAAGAAATGGATTTAATGCAGTGAGCGCCAAAAAGGGTGCTGGAAGTGTTAAAGCCGGTATTTCTTTCTTACAGGATATGAAGATTATTTGCCATGAATCGTGCGTCAATGTTGCTGCCGAACTAGAGAATTATGTGTATCTCAAAGACAAAAAGACCGGTCAGTACATAGAAGATAGCTACGATCATGACTTTTCTCATACGATGGATGCCCTTAGGTACTCATACAGTGATTTATACAGTGCAGCACGATTAACGTCAGCTAAGTTAATGCTAGGTATTTAAAATTTATAATTTGTACCGTATCTCACTAGCGATGGATACATTTTCTTCGAAAATGGCAGGGTTCCACGCATTAATAGAGTAAAATTTATATATACTGGTAGAGGGATAATTAAATATTCCCCATTGATATTTAATTATATTTACTCAACTTAGACTAGATAGTTGGTGGACAACAGAAAAATCCAAATTCAATGCTAGACATAAGGACTAGACAGTTGGCGGACAACAGAAAAACCCGAATTTAATGCTAGAAAGTTGAGCGTATTTTTTAGGAGGCTGTAATTACCAAGCCTCCTTTCTTCTTAAAACCTTTTAAAATTTAGGTTTTAATAGGTATCAAACCAACACTCTAGGCATATGATGTATTGAATATGTTACGGGGGTGTTGATATGGCTTATAAAAACGTAAATACACGCAAGACAAGACGCGTGATGAGTGCTGATTGCGATGATTTAAAAGGTGTTAATCAAGATAACCTAGAATTGATTGAGGATTATCTCAGCTACATGAAAGGTACAGGAAAAGCCGATACCACATTAACGGTGTATCGGAGTAATTTGAATATTTTCTTTGTGTGGTGTAAAAATCATTGTAAGAACAAAGATTTTTCAGAAGTTAAAAAGAATGATTATCTAAAATTTCAGACGTATATGGTGTCGGAGAATCTATCGCCTGCTCGTATTCGGAATGTGAGAGCGACCTTATCCAGCCTAAGCAACTATATCGAAACGATGTTAGATGAAGATGAAAAGTGGGCAAACTTTCGCAATATCATCTTAAAAATCGAAGCGCCTAAGATGGCTAAGGTACGCGACAACACGATATTATCAGATGAGCAGTGTCAAAATTTCTTAGATTTACTGGTAGAACAAAAAAAATATCAAAAGGCTTGTGCTTTTGCGTTGGCTTGGGCATCCGGCAGACGTAAAAGCGAGTTGGTGAGAATCAAACACACTCATATTAAAGGTGAAAATATCCGCATGGATATGTTCTACAAGACGCATGAGAAAGTTCGCACTAAAGGACAAGGAAGAAATGGTAAGATGATCTACATCTATGTATTAATCAATAAATTCAAACCTTATTTTGATTTATGGATGGAAGAACGCCATCGCTTAGGCGTTCCGGATGAAATTGAAGAATTATTTGTATATAGAGATAAACAAGGCAATTGGCAACCGATGAAGGCTCAGACGTTATCGACTTGGGCGTTGTCGTTTGGTAATGCGCTAAATGTTAGTTTCTATTTTCACTGTTTAAGACATAATTTTACGACTGAATTAGGTCGCTTAGGTTTCCCGGCTGAATTGATTCGTCAGATAGTCGGTTGGGAATCAGTTGAAATGGTGTCGGTCTATGATGATAGAGACGTTGATGATTTACTAGAAGATTTTATGAATAAATTAAAGGTCGCTGTTTAGGCGGCTTTTTTGTTGTTCTTAAAGTCGATTAAAATTCGAGTTTTAGGAGGTGGGCAAATGACAGTTATTACAACAAACTCAGAGTATATTACGTTAGAAGAAGCGTTAGGACTTATTACAGAGCATCGCTATAAGACAAAAGGGCGTTATCAGAAGTTAGAAAACTACTTCATCGGGAAGCACGATATTTTAAATCGAGTGATGGAAGATAGTTCGAAACCTAATAACAAAGTAGTCACAAACCTTCCTAATCATGCGGTCGGGATTCGCGTAGGTTACTTTAGTGGGGAGCCTTTAACGTTCACAAGTGAGAATGATGTAGAAACGCAAGTTCTTAACGATATCTTAGAATATAACGACTTCCAAGATGTTAACAGTGATTTAGATGAAATGTCATCTATTCATGGTACGGCCAATCTAGTGCTTTGGATTGATGAAGAAGGATTTATTCGTATGAGTCCATTAAAACCATCGGAAAGTTTTGTTATTTATGATAATAGCATCAAACAAGAACCGATTGGAGCGGTTATTTACCGTGAGTATACATCTAATAATCAGACATTCACTGAAATCACGATTTATAACAAAGATAAAATCAGTTATTACAAAGGGGACCTTCAAACACCGGTTTTAATAGGCGAGGAGCCTAACTATTTCGGTGATATTCCGATGATTGAGTTTATGGAGAATAAACATCGTAAGGGTTCATTCGAAGATGCTATCAGTATTGTTGATGCGATTGAGAATATCATGTCATCAAGTGTTAATGAGATTGAGTATTTCGATAATGCTTATTTATTACTTAAAAACCTAAGCGCGACAGATAGCGAAGATATCGCGGATATGAAGAATAACCGCACTTTATTAGTTGATGGTGACGGTGACGCTTCATTCTTAACTAAGACGGTGAGCGATACATACATTCAGAATATGTTAAATCGCTTAACGAATGACTTCCATAAGCTAACCGGAACACCTAATCTAACAGATGAATCTTTTGCCGGTAATGCTTCGGGTGTAGCCTTATCTTACAAAATGTTCGGGTTAGAAAAACAGATGAACAAAAAAGAATCTAAGTGGCGCAGATCAATCCAACGAATGTTAGAGTTGATCGTCAATGTTTTAAATATGCGAGGTCAAAATATTGATTATCGAAATTATAAAATTACTTTTACGCGTGCTTTACCTCAAAATGTTACTGAGATTGCACAAATGGTTACATCACTTAATGGAATTGTTTCAAACGAAACGCTGTTGTCCTTATTGCCATTCATCGAAAAGCCAAAAGAAGAGTTAGATCGTGTGAATAGCGAGAAAGAAGCAGCTTTTGAAACCTATTCATTTCCGATGAAAGATGAACCAGTTACGGAAGATGAAGAAATTTAAAAACACTGTTTTAAAAGGGGGTGGACGTTATGGATGTTTTCGCTGAGCTAGCGTATGAAGAGTTAAAACAGAAACAAACGTTACCTTTAGATGAAAAAATAAAATATGCTAAGTTGAAAATCCATGAGTTCGTTGAAAGGTTGGGTGGAAGCGATAAAGTTTTTGTTTCTTTCAGTGGCGGTAAAGACTCAACCGTGTTATTACACCTTGTAAGACAGTGTTATCCCGATATTCCGGCCGTTTTTTTCGATACAGGGTTAGAATATCCCGAGATTCGTGAATTTACCAAGACAATCCCTAACGTGATTTGGAGAAAACCACGAAAGAGAGTAAATGAGGTATGGCGGGAGTATGGAATACCGGTTGTATCTAAGGAGCAATCGGGTTATATCTACGACGTAAGACAAGGTGGAGGGCAAACGAAGTATAAAAGGTTAAATTATCGCGGTGGCTATAGTATTTCTAAAAAGTGGTTATTTTTAGCCGATGCGGAATTTACTGATTATGAGGTTTCTTCACACTGTTGCAAATACTTCAAAAAGTTACCTAGTGATGATTATGTTAAAGAGAGTGGTCGCGCGCCTTTCGTCGGGACGATGGCTGGTGAAAGTCAATTAAGGCTTAATTCGTGGCTTCGCCACAGTTGCAATATGTTTGATGGCAAAAAAGTACAATCACGACCATTAAGCATTTGGACTGAGGATGATATATGGGAATATATTAAGCGTTTCGACTTAGCCATTTGTGATCTTTATTATAAAGGGCATACCCGTACAGGGTGTTTTTGCTGTCCTTACGGAGCGCACTTAGACAAGTCCGGGGCGAATAAATTCGAACTTTTAAAAGACCAACATCCCCAACAGTACAAAGCATTAGACAAGTTAGGTTTAAAACGCGCGCTTGCAGATATGAACGTCCCTATTAAGAACGATATCGAATATGAAAAGTACCGTGAAGAACGACAATCAGAGATCAAAAAATGGTACGAGATGGTCGAGAAAGATATAGAGTTGAATGGGGAAAAAAGTGGCTATGCTCTATACCATAAGTATTTTAAAAGAGGGTGATAGAGTTGAGCAAAAAAGACGATAAATACTGGGGGCCTTTGAGCAATAAAACCTACTGGCTCAAACGGTCAGAGGAACTGGACAAAGTCGCTACAAAGGTCGAGAAAGAGGTCATGAAGGAGTTATCCGCTTTATATCGTGATGCTTTCAGAAGTATTGAAAAAGATGTTAATGACTTCGTGATGAAATATGCAGTAGATCATAAACTCGACTATGCGACAGTGACTCAAATGCTAACACCGATTGATTTAGCTGAATATAATCAGAAAATCGAAGAATTGTACGCTATGTATCGCGACACCGGCTCGGAGTATATCAAGATAGAGATTGATAGACTAAACGCGCGCGCTAAAATTACGCGATTACAGGCGTTACAAGACGCGATAAACGTGGAATTGTGCAAAGTTACCCATGAGTATCAAATGACGCTAGAGGATACGTTAATCGGCTTATTTACTGAACAATACAAAGAAGTCAGTGAACTGTTGGGAATAATGGCTCCTGTTATTAATCGCGAAGCAATAAAAACCATTATTGAATACCCTTATGCCGGGAAGATGTTCAGTGATCGCATATGGGATAACAAAGATGCCCTCGTGAAACATATCAAGCAAAATCTAACAGCAGGCATTATTCGTGGTGACGGTATTCAAAAGATGTCTAGGCAGTTGAAAAAGGACTTAAACGTACTTTATTATCAAGCCGAGCGCCTTGTGCGTACTGAAACGAATTATGCTATGAATCAAGGGCATTTAAAAGGCTATGCAGATAGCGGAGTTGTAGAGAAATACGAGTTCTTAGCTGCTATCGATAGCCGAACAAGTAAATTATGCAAAAATCAGAATGGCAAGGTTTATAAATTGAGTGATGCAACGGTCGGGGTGAATTATCCGCCACTTCATCCTAATTGCCGAAGCACTGTCATTCCGGTTTTAGAAGATTGGTAATTAAGGTCGTTTAAAAACGGCCTTTTATTATACTTAAAATTTTGCACTACTTGGGCGAAGGCACTTGTAGGGCATAAAGGAGTTATGAAAATGGAAATTACAAAAGAACAAGTTTTATCTTTCTTATCTGAAAACCAAGAAGTTATCACAGAGGTGTTAACAGCAACTCATATTGAGAACTACTTACAAAACTCAGAAGGTCAAAAGTTGATGCAACCTAAGTTGGATAAATACTTCAACAAAGGATTAGAAACTTGGAAGCAAAATAATTTAGAGAAATTAATTGATGAAGAGATCGCGAAACGTTACCCGGAAGAAACGCCGGAGATGCGTAAAATCAAAGAATTAGAGCAAAAGTTAGCTGAAAAAGAGCGCGAAGCAGTACGCAAGGAATTAACAATCAAGGCTCAACAATTAGCGAGTCAAAAAGGATTGCCAGCGGATTTAGCTACTTATTTCATCGCAGAAAACGAAGAATTAACGATTGATAACATCGAAAAATTCGATTCAGCTTATAAATCACACTTAGACAATGCAGTAATTGAACGAACAAAGGGTACGACACCGAAAATGACTGCATCGCAGTCGCCAAAACCAAAAGACGTGAAGCAAATGACGTTTGAAGAGTTTGCTAGGTCACGCCAAGAAAATTCTAATTAAAACGGAGGTTTTAAAGTATGGCAACAACTAAATTATCAAATTTATTAAATCCACAAGTAGTAGCAGAGTACATCGACGCTAAATTAGTGGACAAAATCAAATTATCACCTTTAGCAGTAGTTGGAACAGCTTTACAAGGTCGTCCAGGTAACACATTAACAGTTCCGGTTTGGGCGTAAAGATTGCGCCTATAAGTAGCGATACTTATAGAAAACCTCTCTAATTGCTGGAAAACCCTTGAAATTGAGCGATTTAAGGGCAATCAGCAGCCAAGATCAAATAAACAGAACCTCTTTGTGCATACATTGGACAAAATGTTGCATTTTAATTAATGAGGTGAAGATAATGTCGAAAAGAAAAACGCATGAAGAGTTTGAAGCAGAAATTAAACAAATTCATGGCGATGAAATAATTCTATTAACTGAGTACAAAACAAATAAAACTAAAGTAGTTGTTCAATATAGAAGTTGCGGTCATGTAGATGAAAAAATGCCCACTAAATTATTAATCGGTCAACGGTGTGGTGTTTGCAGACCAAAAAGAGCCAGCCGAACTAAAACTAATACAACGGAATATTTTTTACAAAGGCTGAAAAAGAGCAATGTAGATGTGACATTACTCTCGGAGTATGCAGGATTAAGAAACAAAATCACAGTTAAAAACAATAAGTGTGGGCATGAATATGAAGCAATAGCTGGGAATGTGGTTCGCGGATCGGGTTGCCCGATTTGTCACGGCATGAAGGATACAGAAGAATTTAAAAAAGAATTAGAACGAAAATATCCATTGCAATATACCGTATTAGGTGAATATGTAAACAATAAAACTCCGATTATGATCCGACATAAGTGCGGTTACGAGTGGTTGGTTACTCCTAAAAACATTCTCAGAGCTAAATGTTGCCCTAAGTGTATTCTTTCAAAAGGCGAAACCTTCATTAGTGATTATTTAACCGCTAAAAACGTTCGTTTCATACAACAATATAGATTTGAAGATTGCAGAAACAAAAATCCATTGCCTTTTGATTTTGCGGTTTTTGTTAATGATGAGTTGAGGTTGATTGAATTTGATGGAGCGCAACATTTTGGAAAAAGCAACTGCTGGGGAAAAGCCGATAAAAGCTCAGTTTTATATAGAGACGCCATAAAAAACAAATATTGTGAAGATCACAATATACCATTATTGAGGATACCTTATTGGTGGCTTCAAACAGATAGAATAAAAAAAGAAATCGACATTTTCTTAAATATTTGATAAGGTTCAACGACTAGCTGAAAAGCGTACATTCAAGCGAATGGAAATGGGAGGCACTCGTAAGAGTTGATGATATAGTCTAATCTATGCAGTAATGTATAGCGGTTCATAGGAGAACGGGCGGAAATTAGCGACTTCCGTTGAATACAAATGATATCGGAACAGCTCAAGATTTAGCTGAGGGCGTAGCTGACGTTCCAGTAGTATTAAACTCAGATTCTGAAACTGTAACAGTTAAAAAGGCTGCTAAATCAGTTGAAATTACAGATGAAGCGATCTTATCGGGACACGGAAACCCAGTTGGAGAAATCGCAGACCAATTATTATTATCTATTGCAGATAAAATCGAAAAAGATTGCTACGCTGCTTTAGAGGGAGCAACTTTAAAACATACTGCAACAGTTAGCACAGCTGCTATCGCAGATGCTATCGGATTATTTGGGGAAGATTTAGATGAAGAAATGCGCGTATTCATCAACCCTAAAGAGTATGCAGCTATTCGCAAAGGTGCTGAGTTCGTTCCTTCTTCAAACGTTCAAGGTGCTATCGGTGGTTCAATCGGATACATCTACAATGCAGCAGTTGTTGTATCTAACCGCGTTCCAAAAGGGAAAGCGTACATCGTTAAACCAGGCGCATTAGGAATCGAATTAAAACGCGACACTAACGTTGAATCTGACCGCGATATCTTAGCAAAAACTAATGTTTACGCTGTAGACAAACATTACGCAGCTTACTTACGCGACAAAACAAAAGTAGTTGAAATTGCGAACGCTTAATCATTGAGGGCCTAGAGCCCTCTTTATTTAATAAAAGGAGGGATTATCATGGGTTATGCAATGTTAAGACGACACAAAAAGAAAGTCGTTGAAGAAAAAAAGCAAACAAAAAAACCTTCAAGTAAGAAGGTGGTTAAATGATTGAAAATGTACTGGTTAAACTTGGGATTTTAAACGACCATACATCAGACGAATATAGCCGAGTGGAGCTATTTGTTGAAGATGCAGAGCGTGCGATTAAAATTGCTATTCGTAAATCATCAGTTCCAAAGGAATTAGAGTGGATTTGTGAAGAAATAGCGGTCGTTAGATATCGCAAGTTTGGATCAGAAGCAGCAAAGAGCGAGAGTGTCGATGGTTATAGTGTGACATTCGTAGATGACATGATTGCGCCATACAAATCAATTTTAGATGATTATGTTGCTTCAACTGGTAGAAAGTTGAGGATGTTATAATGATTGATTCTAAAGTTGAGGTGTATAAATACCAACCTATTGTCGATGGCTATGGTGGCTCTAATTTAGTTCCTGTTAAGTCTAATGAGTTACGAGGTAAATTTATACCTAAGGTAATGAATGAAGATGTTACAGGGGCGAAAAAAGGCTTTAAAATCCAAGCTAAACTTATTTGTGATAAAAGATTTAATCCGGCTGACGGTCAATTAATTAAATATGATGGATTAATGTATTCAATCATCGGGATTAAAGATATCCATTCGAAGGGCAGCGTTTTGGAGTTGGTTGTCAATGGGTAAGGTTGACTTTCAAATTGATGCGACGGAGTTTTTGAAGAGTTTGGATCAATACGACAATCACGTCACAAATGGCTTAAAAGATGCGATCAAAGAGTGCGCTTTAGCTATTCAGAGTGATGCAAAGAGGAATTGCCCGGTTGATACGGGACGATTAAGAATGTCTATAACATCTGACACATCAAATGTTAATAATTTTGAAGCAAGTGTCGGAACAAACGTAGAATACGCGACTCACGTTGAATACGGTACACGCAAACAGTCGCCAAAGCCTTATTTAAGACCGGCTTACAACAAAAACGTAGCAAAATTAGAAACAAAAATCAAAGACATCTTAGGGGGTAAATAAGATGGACTTAGAACTTCAAAAAGCATTGTATGAGTTATTTAAAAGTAACTTAAAATTCCCGTTTTATGATGGTTTAAGAGATGAGGTTTATCCATATGGTGTCTTTAGTTACACAGAAGATAGACCGCTGAACACTAAAACTTCAAAAGGGAATGAGATTTTTATTCAAGTAGACCTTTTTAGTGCTTATAACGGGCAGAAAGAGGTTAAAGAAATGGCTAATTCAGTCATTAATCTGTTTAGTGATGTTGTCCTTGTAAGAAGTGGACAAGTCGCTTATTTAACGGAATGGTTTAAAAAAATCCAACGTGAAGATGATATTTATCATGGAATATTAGAACTCACGTTTGAAATTTATTAGGAGGTGGCAATATGGCTGCAATTAAAGGATTAGACGTACTTATTAAAGTTGGTTCACAAGTTGTTGGTGGTCAACGCAACGCTTCTATCGAATTATCAGCAGAGTCTATTGATACAACGACAAAACAAAGCGGTGGTTGGTCAACTAAGACTGCTGGAGTTAAATCTTGGACAAGTTCATGCGATGGGGTTTATTTCATCGATGACGCTGGTATTAAGGCGGTTTATACAGCGTTTGAAGCAGGTACTGAAATTGATTTAGAGTTCTCTAATGCTTCAGGTGTTTATCACAAAGGTAAAGCGATCATCACATCAATCAGCGAAGAAGCTGGGCAAGATGATGTCGTATCTTACACAATGAGTTTTGAAGGAACAGGCGCTTTAGATAGCACAAAAGAGTAAATTAAAAAGGTGGTTTTAAAAGATGGTCGATGGACTAATTACTGTAAATGGTAAGCAATACTTCATTAAATACGATATGAATACAATTTGTGAGATGAAATTGGATGGGTTGGACGTTATGGCGTTATCGACTGGCGAGTTAGAGTTAGACTTTATTCAATTACGCTCACTTTTTTATTATGGATTAAAGAAAATCCAACGCGATCAAATTAAATCAAAAGAAGATGCCGGGAATGTGATGTCTGATTATTTAGAGTCAGAAGGTAATATTGAAGATTTAACAAATGTGATGGTTAATGCTTTAGTTCGTTCTTTGGGATTCAAAGAGGGAAAGTAGATAGTGAAGAAAGTGCCGAACCATTCGAGTTATCGGACTACATCGACCATCTATATAAAATCATCGTTGGAGATATGAAAATGTCTCCTTCTTCTTTTTATTCGATGTCTTTAAGGGAGTGCGACATGGCAATCGAAGGTCATTTTGATGCGATGAAGCGCGACTATCATCTGAACTTCTTATCAGTCTATAACGCTACTGGCTTAATCCAGGGTGGTAAGAAATTCAAAGAGGTTAATCCGTTTAAAGATGAGAAGAAGAAAAAGAAACCGACCAAAAAAGAACGTGACGAAACGCTAGAGTTTTTAAAATCGAAAATTTAACGGGTTGGGGGTGAATAAATGGCAGAAACATTAAGAGATTTAACGGTCAAGATTAAACTTGATAACGCTCAATTTAACAGCGCCATGAACCAAACCAAAGGAACGGTGGACAGCACATCCTCCAGCATCTCTAGTAAGCTAAAAGGGATCGCTACGGCGGTTGCTACAGGGTTTGCTGTTAAAGCGGTAGTTGGGTTTGGTAAAGAATGTATAAGTGCGGCGGCGAATCTCGAAGAGATGGAAAATAAATTCAATGTTGTATTTGCCAATACAGGCGATGCCATGACTGCTTGGGCGAATGATTATGCAGACGCTATCGGTCGTTCATCTACTGAAATCCGCACGGCAATCAGCAACCAAGCCGACTTAATGATTGGTATGGGGATGTCAGAAGATGTAGCCGGCGACTTATCTAAAAAATACACTGAATTGGCGTACGATTTGGCTTAAATAAAACAGGTCAATTAAAACCTCTTTAATTCGGGGGAGGTCTTATTTACAATATTTACATACAAAATTTAATAATGTTTATGATACGCTTTAATAATGTTTATGATACAATGTTATTGAGGTGATTAAATTGAATAAATTCGAGGTATACTGCATTACAAATACCGTAAATAATAAAAAATATATAGGCATAACAACTCAGGGAATATATGAACGTTTCAGAAAACATAAAGTTGAGGCTGATAATGGCAGTGATAGATATTTATGTAAAGCACTACGTAACTACGGTGCAGAATCCTTTAAAATAGAGTTGGTAGATGATACGGCATCTGATTACGAAACACTGTTAAAATTGGAACAGTATTATATTGAAAAATATGATACATTCATACCTAACGGATATAATATGACTGTTGGGGGTGAGGGTACAGTTGGGCGTAAGCATACTGATGAGGCACGTAAAAAAATATCAGAAAAAAGAAAAGGATATAAATACTCAGATGCCGAAAAAGAGAGAATACGCCAAAAGAGTTTAGAGGTGGCGTATTGGAAAGGT
>OJMP01001033.1_pt1 | contig 21398 bp, 10 predicted proteins | sample 1597311 | NCBI WGS metagenome assembly OJMP01 (sample SAMEA2452134, study PRJEB22498) | human gut metagenome | biome: human feces; feature: human gut; material: feces | place: Australia | collected 2012 | reverse complement strand
TAAAAGATTTTTCACGTTTTGCCAGAAACTATATTGAGATGGGAACTTATCTGGAACAGATTTTTCCATTCCTGGGAGTACGATTTATTTCTATCTCAGACCGATATGATTCTAAAGATTATATAGGAAAGAGTTCCGACATCGAAGTACAGTTTAAAGGACTGATCGCAGATTTTTATGTGAAAGACCAGTCTGTAAAGGTAAAATCGGCAGTCAGTACCAGACGAGGAAAAGGTGAGTATTGCTGTGGATCTGCACCTTATGGGTATCGAATCAATCCTGAAAATAAGAAAGAACTGGTGATTGTAGAGGACGAAGCAGAAGTGATTCGCAGAGTATTTGAACTGACAAATCAGCGGTATTCCAAGATGGAGATTTGTCGGTTATTTAATGAAGAGGGGGTACTGACTCCCTTGCAGTCCATGAGCAGACGACAGAAATCAGACAGCAAGAAAGCTGCATCAAGAGGACTGCAGTGGACGAGTGATATGATACGGAAGATTGTGGATGATAAAACTTATATAGGCTGTATGGTCTATGGAAAGACAAAAATTCCAGATCCCGGAACAGGGAAAGAAGTACCGGTACCGAGAAATCAGTGGAAAGTGATGGAAAATCATCACGAGCCGATCGTATCAAAAGAAATTTTTGAAAAAGCACAGTCCTTGCAGATCAGATACACCAAGAAAAGCAAATTCGACAGGGAAACAACATTGTTAGGTGGCTATGTGAAATGCGGAAATTGTCGCAGAAGCCTGACTTCAAGCAGTCCGGTTCATGGTCATATCCTTTATAGCTGTGCTTACAGTAAAGGAAAAGAAGATACAGGATGCTTTGCCGGAAAAGCTGATAACAAAATGCTAGAGCATATCGTGCTGGCAGAAATTAAGGCATATTTACGTCAGAATATCAGCCAGGAACAGATGCAGCAATCTATGAGAAAACAGCATACGGACAGCATAGAAGCCTATGAGCTGGAAAGTACGGACTGTGAAAAACGTCAGGAGCAGATAAAGCTTCAGAACCGTCAGAACTATGAGAAGTATCACGAGGGACAGATGAACCAGAAACAGTTCATGGAAGCCAAGAAGCAGTTGGAAGAAGAAAGAGAACGATTGCAGAAACGTATACAGGAGTTGGAAGAACTGATAAACGGTGAGAAAGAAATCCTGATGAAAAAGAATGTTCCGGTGGAGCAGATGTTGATGTATTTAGGCTATGAAAAGCTGACACGAGAGATGCTGGAAGAATATGTGCAGGGGATATATGTGTATGATGATGGGAGAGTGGAGGTGGAATGGAAATCACTGGCTTGATTTGTAGCAATAATGTAACGTCCACTACTACTGAACTTGTAGCAATGACGTTACATCCTCCCTGCTGATTTTGTGACAACAATATAACGTCCTCTGTTCCAAAACAACGGTTTTATGGGAAAAATCGAGGAAAAAGTGGCAAAAAAGTTTGTAGCAATGACTTGACATCCTCGGGGGCATTGTGCGTAGCGGAGAGTATTTTATGATATCGTTATCAGTCTGAAAGAGGAAACGCTCGTAAGGATTTGTTGAAGCTATGGGATGGGTTGGAGATGTTTGGAGTATGGAACAGGTGGAAGAAGCAAAAGAACATCATACTCTTGTTTACATCACAAGAATGTGCTAAAATAAACCAGAATTATAGAAGATATGCAAAACAGAAACTGCTTCAGTATTTTTACCGGTACTGCTTATACAGCACGCATCCTAGAATGTGGTATTGTTCCGGGATACGGAGATTGCAGCCAATTTCCTGATTCTTGGATTTTCAGGTAAGTTAAAAACAGAATTACAGTAAATGATCAAAAGAAAAGATGGCATGAAAAATATGCTGTCTTTTCTTTTTTTTATGATAGCAGGGGCAAAAGCCTGAAACCAAATTGTTGGAGTAAGAAACAATTTGCATGTTATCTTTTCGTTTTCATATTGACAAAACCAGAAAACTAGTGTACTATATAGCTATGACAGTGATACAAGAAAGAAGGAAGAGCTTATGGAATACAATTCATCGCTGCCAATCTATCTGCAGGTAGCTAATTTGATCAAACGTGATATTGTCACAGGGAAGCGGGAACTTGGGGAAAAGCTTCCTTCCGTACGGGAACTGGCGGTGTCTTACACCATCAATCCGAATACGGTCAGCCGTGTATACAAAGAGCTTGAGACGGAAGGTGTCTGTTTTACCAGACGTGGCATGGGAACTTTTGTGACAGAAGATTCAGAGAAGGTGAAAAATATGAAAGAAGAGATGGCGGGGACGCTGATCCATGAATTTTTAGAAGGAATGCAGCAGCTTGGATTTACCAAAACGGACGTGATCCGGATTCTGAAAAAAAAGGAAGAAAGTGGTGAATGATATGGAAAATGTACTGGAAAGTATTGGAGTAACCAAAAACTATGCCGGTAAGGCAGCGGTTGACAATGTATCGTTAAAACTGGAGACAGGGCTTGTCTATGCGATGCTCGGGCCGAACGGAAGCGGCAAGACTACCTGGATGAAGATGGTGGCAGGCCTTGTCAAACCTGGAAAAGGGGAGATTTTATATAAAGGCAAAGCCATCGGAAAAGAGAGCAAGAAAGAGATTGCCTATATGTCCACGGAGCCATATTTTTATAGCTGGATGACGGTTGCAGATGTCGGCAGATATTATCAGGACTTTTTTGAGGATTTTTCAATGGAAAAATATCATCAGATGCTCAAAAGAATGGAGCTGACAGAAGAGCTGAAAACCAAAAAACTTTCCACCGGTATGATGGCAAAGTTAAAGATCGCAGTCACAATGGCAAGAAATGCAAAACTGTATCTGCTGGATGAGCCATTAAACGGCATTGATCTTCTGGCAAGGGATGAGATCATGAAAAGTATTCTGGAAGTTATTGATCCGGATGTCACACTTGTGATCTCCAGCCATCTGGTAGATGAACTGGAGCGAGTGGCAGATGCGGCCATCTTTATGAAAGAAGGAAAAATGGTCAGACAGTGTATGGTTGAGGAACTGAGAAGCAGCGAAAAAAAATCTGTTGTTGATCTGTATCGTGAAATTTACGGACATGGGGGAGAGGAACTATGTTAAAATTAATGAAGTATGAATTCCGGAAGAGTGCATCTTCCAAGCTTATTCTGCTGGTGCTTACAGCAGTTTTTGAACTGGCATTTCTGGGGGGCGTATTTTTTAAAGGATATAATCTGATGGGGACAGGTATGATGTTCCTGATCTTGTGTGCATTTTTCGGTGTGTTTTACATTGGACTGGAAGGTATCATGACACTGTATCGGGATCTGAACAGCAAACAAAGTTATATGCTGTTTCTGACACCAAAGAGCAGTTATGAGATTTTAGGTGCCAAAATCCTGGAAAATGGCATTTCAATCCTTATGGCAGGAGCATTTTTTATCGTACTTGCCGTGTTTGACCTGACTGTGGCAACGCTCTGTATCGGCGGGGCAAAAGAACTCATGGATAGCATAAGACAGATTATGGATATAAGACTGAACATCAAGATAGCGTCAGATGCAGTGATCCTGTCCGTCTTTGCATCCCTGGTCAGCTGGATCAGTATTGTTGTGATCGCCGATATGGCAGTGATTCTTTCGGCGAGCGTGCTTGCAGGCAAAAAGGGAAGCGGGATTGCGGCATTTGCACTGTTTCTGATCCTTTCCTGGCTGTTCAGTCAGATGCTGAACCTGGTGCCTGCATTTGACAATATGAACCTGACCATGATTCTGGAAATCGCAGTATCTCTGGTACTGAGTGTGATTTTCTACTTTATCAGCGGATGGATCATGGAAAAGAAACTGAGCGTTTGAAACAGAAAAATGATAGGTTGACCTTTATCTCCTGGCATCGTAGAATAGTGACAGAGCAAAAAGCTTTCTATTGATATTGAGAATCTGACAGGAGAAAAAGATATGTTATCATTTGAAAATGATTATTCTGAAGGAGCACATGAAAAGATCCTTCAGAGATTTATGGAAACAAATCTGGAGAAAGTATCCGGATACGGATCTGATCCATACTGTGAAAGTGCAAAACAGAAAATCCGGGAGGCGTGCGAATGTCCACAGGCAGATGTTTATTTCCTGACGGGCGGTACGCAGACAAATGCCGTTGTGATCAGCTCCATGCTGGAATCTTATGAGGGCGTGGTCGCAGCACAGACCGGCCATGTAGCCTGCCATGAGGCGGGAGCCATTGAGTACAGCGGCCATAAAGTGATCACAGTTCCGCAGTACAAAGGCAAAATAAAAGCAGAAGATCTGAAGAACTGCCTGAAAACATTCTGGGATGATGAAAGCCACGAACATATGGTATTTCCGGGGATGGTTTATATTTCCCATCCTACGGAGTACGGTACTTTGTATACAAAGGCGGAGCTGGAAGAGATCAGCGGCGTATGCCGCAGTTATAATATCCCACTGTTTCTCGACGGAGCAAGACTGGGCTATGGTCTGATGAGTGAAGAAACCGATGTAACCCTTCCGATGATTGCAAAATACTGCGATGTTTTCTATATCGGCGGGACAAAAGTCGGAGCACTGTGTGGAGAAGCCGTCGTATTTTCGGGCAACAGAACACCGAAACATTTCCTGACGCTGATCAAACAGCGGGGAGCACTGCTTGCAAAAGGCAGATTGCTCGGAATCCAGTTTGACACACTGTTCACAGATAACCTGTACTTTGAAATCAGCAGACATGCGATAGCAATGGCAGATTATTTAAAGAAAGGGCTGGCAGAAAAAGGCTGCCATTTCTATCTGGATTCACCGACCAATCAGCAGTTTGTCATTCTCGAAAACCGGAAAATGACAGAACTAAAAAAAGAAGTAAAGTTCAGTTTCTGGGAAAAATACGATGAAAACCACACCGTAGTACGCTTTGCGACAAGCTGGGCAACGAAAAAAGAAGAGATCGATCAGCTGCTGGATCTGTTCTGAGATTTTAGCAGCACACAAAGGCAGGGTAAGCGATTACCCTGCTTTTTCACAACTCTTTCACAAAATCGGCTGTTTTCTTTCAGCTTGTTTTAAACTTTACGGGATATACTTCTCTTAAATCAAAGAGAAAAGGAAGTGTATTCATATGAAGAAAAAATATATCGCAATCTTACTTGGCATAACTCTTGGAATGACAACACTGGTTGGATGTTCCGGAACAAATACATCAGAAAGCAGCACCATACAGGAATCGCAGAGTGTAACCGGTGCAACCGAAAACTCAGACAAAAGAGTCAGCGAAGCAGAAACAGCAGATGTATACGGTGAAGTTACAGCCGTAAGCGAAGATAGCATTACCATAAAAGTAGGAACCATGAAGCAGATGGAAAAACCGGACGGAGAGGGAACACCATCCATGCTGGATCTGACGGATGAAGAAAAAGAAATCAAGATCACAGATGACACCGTGATCGTCCGCAGCAGCAGGGGCGGCATGGCAGGCGGACCGCAGGGAAATGGCGGAGCACCGCCTGAGAAACCGGAAAGCAGCAGTGATTCCTCTGACAGCAGTGACAGCCCCGATAACAACAATAGTCAGCCGCCGGAAATGCCGGATAACAGCGGAAACGGCGGAGCACCGGATATGCAGCAGAAGACAGAGGAAAGCTCACTTTCTGATATTTCCGAAGGTGATACGGTAGCGATCACTTATGACGAGGATGGAAATGCAGCCAAAATCACCGTGATCAGCATGGAAATGGGCGGCCAGATGGGGCAGCCGGGAGGCGGTTCTGGAAGCAGCCAGGGCGTGGACAGCTACGATGCAGTCAATGCCTATACTTCCGATACCGAAGTAGATGGAGAGACGATTGCTTCCACCGGAACTGATGAAAATGCAGTCAATGTTTCAGAAGGTGCATCGGTTACACTGAAAGATGTGACCATAACCAGAGATTCTTCCGAAAGCACCGGCGGTGATAACTCCAGTTTCTATGGTGTCGGAGCAGCCGTTCTGGCAACAGACGGAAATGCTTATGTAAAAGGCGGAACCGTTACGACAGACACAGCCGGCGGAGCAGGACTTTTTGCATATAATAACGGTACTGTTTATGCGGCAGATACGAAAATCACGACCAAACAGGATACATCAGGCGGTATCCATGCAGCCGGCGGCGGAATGTTCTATGCATGGGATCTTGATGTTGAGACAAACGGTGAGTCTTCCGCAGCGATCCGAAGTGACCGCGGAGGCGGAAAAATGGTAGTAGACGGCGGAACCTACACTTCAAACGGAACCGGTTCCCCGGCAATCTACAGTACCGCAGATATCGCAGTAAACGAGGCAACTCTGGCAGCCAACGGCTCCGAAGCAATCTGCATCGAAGGTTTGAATTCCATTCATTTATATGACAGTGATCTGACCGGAAACATGAGCGATGACAGCCGCAATGACTGTACCTGGAATGTCATTCTCTACCAGAGCATGTCCGGAGATTCCGAAGTCGGAAACAGCACTTTTGAGATGGACGGCGGAAGCCTGAACGCAAAAAACGGCGGCATGTTCTATACCACAAACACAGAGTCTACGATCACACTGGATGATGTGGATATTACAAATGCAGAAGACAGTGAATTTTTCCTGAAATGTACCGGAAATGCGAACCAGAGAGGATGGGGAACAACAGGAGCAAATGGTGCGGACTGCCTGTTCACAGCCATTGATCAGACAATGGAAGGAAATGTAATCTGGGACAGCATCAGCGACCTTGATTTCTATATGACAGGCGAAAGCACACTGACTGGTGCAGTCGTGCAGGATGAGAGTAATGCCGGTGGCGGCGGCGGAGACGGCTGCTGCAATCTCTATATCGGAGAAAATGCAACCTGGATCGTGACAGGCGACAGCACCGTAAGTGCACTGCACTGTGCCGGAACAATCGAAGATAACGAAGGCAAAACCGTGACCGTCAAAGGAATCGACGGAACTGTATATGTCAAAGGAGATGGCAGCTACACGATTACTGTAACCTCCTACGAAGACAGTGCAGACCTCTCCGAAGCATCCACGACTACATCCTGGAGTGCTTATGAAACAGAGAAACCAGCTGAGTTAGAATAACATGATGCCAGGGTCAAAAGACTTTTTGACCCCTAAAATCATAACACACAAATAACATCAGAAACATATAAATAACAAAAGAATGAGCGGCTATGATCCTTTCGGGAAGGAGAATAGCCGCTTTGTGCTGAAGGGAAGTGCATGCCAAGTCTCACGTGCGTTCTATCTATATCTCACCCGGTATATCCACGACACTGTCTCTGACAGCCAGTGTCGGCGGCAGTACGATCTTATAAGGCAGATGCTGCGGATCATCCAGGCGGTCAAGCAGCATTTTCACTGCCATTTCTCCCATGACTTCCAGATGTGCGGTGACACTGGTCAGCGGTGGCTCGGTCAGGATAGACAGCGGTGTGTCATTGAAACTGATGACAGATACATCCTCCGGAATGCGAAGTCCGACTTCACGCAGGTTGCTGACAGCGGTGATCGCAGATTCTTCATTATAGGCCAGGAGAGCTGTCGGGATATGATCTTTTTGTTCCAGCCATTTGCGGATCTGAGCAGAACCGTCTTTGGCAGAAAGGCCGGTATCAATGATCAGATGCTCGTCGTAAAGACCGGCATTTTTCATATAATCAATAAAATACTGACGTCTTGCCTCCAGGGCAGGACGTTTTTTCTGGTCTAATTTATAGGCAGGACCTAAGAAACCAATCTTGCGGTGTCCCTTGTAAAGCAGATAATCCAGTGCCTGCTCTACGCCGAGACGGAAGTTTAAGACAACCGAATCAAAGCGGCGTTCATCCGGGGAAGAATCCACAAATACGATGTTCGGGCTGATCTCCAGCAACTGTGCAATCTGCTGGTCTGAAAAAATGCCGATCGCCAGGATACCGTCAAGCGGGGTCTTTTCCAGTGTCTGATATTTGCCAGACTGCTCAAAAAGATAAGATACATTACAGTCATGCTCCATACAGTTGCGTACCACATAATTCTTCAGATACAGATAGTACGGATCAGCCAGCTGCTCTTTTAAGGACATCATCTCAACGATGGCGATATGGACGAGGCGGTTTTTATGGGAACGTCTTGTTTTCGGAAGCGTGTAGTGAAGTTCATCTGCCGCTTCAAGAATTGAGACTCTGGTGTTGTCGGTTACGTTCAAAGTCGGATCATTGTTCAGTACACGGGAAATCGTGGTCACTGAGAATCCGGTGTGTTTTGCTAAATCTCGGATAGTTGCCATGCTATTTTCTCCAATACATTTTTTATTTGCACATAACTGCCACAAAACTGACCAAAATCGCATATCAGGCGTTACGTGTATCTGGATTGAATGTTACAGTTATGTTCACTCATTTGTTTACTTTAATACTTTGATTATAAACACACTTTTTTACTTTAGCAAGAAAAATTTAAAGAGACTTCCGGTATTTGCTTGGAGATATTCCCTGCGTTTTTTTGAAAACTTTTGTAAAATAAAAGTAATCGTGGTAGCCGACTGCGTTTGCAATCTCCTCGATGGAGCGGCTGTCGTCTTTTAAAAGTTCTTTCGCCTTCTGCATACGTCTTGCCGTGATATATTCTGAAAAAGACAGTCCCAGTTCTTTTTTGATCAGGGTGCTTAAGCGGCTGGAGCTGATATTGTACATTTCTGCCAGGGAAGTTAAAGAGAGTTCTTCCGTATCGTGTTCCTGGATATAAGCCAGAATTTTTTTGAACAGAGAGGTTCCGGCAGTCGAAAGGTCTGTGATCGTTGCATTTTCCATCGTGTCTTCAGAAGTTTCAGAAGCGGCAGGCTCAAGTTCATTTCGAAGGCGTGACAGGGTTTTGTTCAGAGTTTCCTGCTGGATCGGTTTCAGAAGATAATCAAAAGCACCGCACAGCATTGCCTGTCGTGCATACTCAAATTCGGCATAGCCGGAGATCAGCACGACTTTGGTTGCAAATTGATGTTCTGAAATATAGGACATGACTTCCAGACCGGAAAGCCCCGGCATACGGATATCGGTAAACAGGACATCCGGTTTTAAGGTTTTGATATCTTCAAGTGTAGTCACGCCGTTATGTGCTTCTCCAATCACCTCAAAAGGAAGTCCGGATTTCTGGATCAGTTTTTTCAGACCGATGGTGATCCAGACTTCATCATCTGCAATATAGACACTTATCATAAAATACTCCCTTCTGGTTCTGCTGTCGATTCTCTTGGAATCGAAATCGTAATGCAGGTTCCTTTTTTCAAACTGCTTTTTATATCAAAAGAAAACTTATCATCATAATAAAGTTTCAGACGTTGATAAATATTAAAGACGCCGATTTTTGTTGTATTTTTTTCAATTTCCAAAGATGCGAGGATCTGTTTTAAACGTTCCGGTTCAATGCCGCATCCGTCATCCTCCACAACAAAGCAAAGTGTTGCATGATCGGGGGAAAATACATGCACCCACACCGTACCGTTTTCAATTTTTTGTTCCAGTCCGTGAAAGACTGAATTTTCCACAAGCGGCTGGAGCAGAAGTTTAAATACTTTGCAGTTTAGTATAGCATTTTCTGCATCGATTTCAATGCGGATTTTGCCCATAAAACGGTAATTTATGATCTTTGCATATTCACGGATATGATCCAGCTCATTTTCTACGGTAACCATATCAGTTCCCTTGACGGCAAAACGAAAGACATTGGAGAGAGCCATCGTAAGTTCTGCGATGTCATCCACATCGTAGAACAGAGCCATATCCCGGATACACTCAAACGTATTATAGAGAAAGTGCGGATTGATCTGGCTTCGATAGGCAAGGATCTCTGCCTGTTTTTTGGAAAGTTCCGTTTCATAGGCAAGATATTTTACTTGCTCGATCTCCAGCTGCAACTGCTGCTTTTCATCGAGCATCTGATTCAGGCTTTCTGCGACTGTGCCGATCTCATCCGGACGGTCGAGGGAAAGCCGGGAGTCCGGATTCTGATTGATCTCACGGATAAAAGCAGAAATTCCGGTGATCGGTTTTATGATGCTGTAATTGCAGTACAGAAGCAGAAAGAGCAAAAGACACAGGGAAATGCAATAAACCAGGATTTGTGTTTCTTTCAGGCTCTGATCCGGTTTCCGAAGATCTGATTCCGGAAGGAAACCGGCAATTTTCCAGTCATTGTAGGAAAGTGTCTGAGTGAAAAAATATTTTTCGGAAGTGCTGTGCAGGATCTCAGATGCCAGCGTACTTCCGCAGGACTGCGATGAACCGGCAGAAGCAAGAATGCAGTCCGAGGAATCCAGAAGAAAAACAACGGCATGCTCCGTTGACTGGGCATTTTGAAGTGTATCATCAAAACTTTCCGGTTCCAGGACAAAAACGCAGGTACCAAGCAGCTTCTGGTACTGGATGCTGTTCAGATCATAAACAGGGAAGATCAGCTCATAGTAAGGGCGTTTTTCGTTTGACTTCAGATGTGATGCCCGGATATTCATCACGGCATCGGTGTTCAGTTTGGAAGTATCAATCGAAAAATTTTTCCCCATGGAAGCAATCTGCTTTGCATCTGCATTGTAGAGATAAACACTTAAAATACGGTCATTCAGCAGGATTGTGTTGGAAAAGACCGAGGCAAGCTCCTGTGTATCCGGAAGTCGGTTCAGAGAATTTACCGAAAAATACTGCTGCACGGTTGGAGAATAACAGAATGCAGTTGTGATATTGTAAAGCGAGTCCCAGTACGCTTCGATACGTGTGGCAGTCTGGGCTGTCAGACGTTCATTCAGGGCGAGCGTGTTTTTACGCACAGATCTTGCATAGTCCACCGACATAAAAAGATAGGCAGACGAAAGCACAGCAAGGATCAAGGCAGCAATCCCGGCCAGCTTAAAGATCAGGTGTCTGCGGTAAGTCTGTAAGAAGTTCATGGTTTTGTTTCTCCGTTTGATTTTGAGGTGTCTTGCATTTGTGGGTTGACTTTCTCTATTTTTTTACCGTAATAGGAAAAATTCTCCTGCATTTGCCGGTTGATCTTCTGATCCAGTTTTTTAGCTCCAAGTTCTTTTTGTGTGGTTACAAAAAGCTGATACTGTTCTTCAAACTCGGTATCCGAAGAAGCAGAGAGGATTTTTGGAATCTGCTCTTTGCGGTAAGCTTCCAGCGTGCTTTCAATCTGACCTTCCTCACTGTTCGGGGAAATGTAATTATCCGGCAGACGAAGAAGGGCAGAATCATAAACATATGTGTCCGGATATCTGGCAAAAGCAGTCTGGATCTGATTTAAACAATCGTCCATGCTTCCTTTTGCAGGTACCGGAAGTAGGCTGTGATCCCAGGCAACATTGTAAAAATTCCAGAACAGTCCGAGCATATCATTAGAATCATGAAAGCGCTGCTGTCCTCTGGCAGTCCGGTGGATATAGCCATCCGAGTCGAAAGTATAATCTTCGTTTTCCACGCCGTAGTTGCTGTAGAGCAATCCTTCGTCAGAAGTCATATAATCAAAAAAGCGGGCGACAAGTTCCGGGGTTTTGCAGCTTTTGGATACAAAAGTCTGCATCCAGCCGGTCGGTACACTCAGGTCGATACTCATCACCGGACGTTTTCCAAAATCGGAGAGGATCGGACCTGCGGAAACCCACCTGGTGGCATCCACACCTGTATTGGAAGTGTTTCCGATATAGCAGAATACACGGTCATCTGCTATCAGATCGCGCATCTGGAGATTATCAAGTGTCAGATCTTCACTGAAAGCATAACCTTTGCGGAAGGCTGTGTTCAGAAAGGCAAAAGCATCTTTGCATTCCGGCTGAAGGAAGCGTTCTGTATAATTTCCATTGTCGTCAATGACTTCAGCACCGAAAGAACCGATCAGGCAGGAAATCGAAGAGTCAAGATATTGATTGCCTTCCAGCAGCAATGGGATGGTGGACTGTCCGTCTTCAGCAGTCAGCTTTTTGACTTTTTCAAAAGCTTTTAAGACCTGAGAGGCAGTCTGTATATCCGAAACGGTCAGGTTAGCACGTGCCAGAAGTTTGCGGTTAAACATAATGCCATGATTGTAACTGTGGGTGAAAAGATCTCCATAATAAGAGGTCTTTTCTTTCCAGGTTTTGCGGGCATCATCGGTATTCAGGTGTGAAAGATAAGCATACCAGTCTCCGTACTGTCGGATATACTCCTGTTTCCGGTCTTTCGGGAAATCTTTCAGCAAATGGGAATCCGGGCAGTAAGTTTCAAAAAAATCCTGCAAAGACCAGACCTTTCCGGAACGGATCAGCTGATTGATCACATTCTTGTCCGTAGCGACGATCAGGTCAGGGAGTTCATCTTTTAAGATCATCAGACTCAGCTTTTTGGATGCGTCCTGTGGCGGAATCGTAAAATCCAGGTATGCTCCGGTTTTCTTTGAGATACCGGCACTGATGCTTCCTTCTTCAAAACTCCAGACTGGAGGATTCCAGAAAGAGACATCTGAAAAAAGAGTAAGCTCTGTATAATTGTTTTCAGCAGAATCCATGTTTTCCTGCGTGGCAGCTGTGCAGCCAGTCAGGAAAAGACAGAAAAATAAAAAGAGGAGAAGTAGTTTTTTTGTACGTTTCATACATACAACCTCCCAAAATTTTTGATTCAACATTATTAGTATAACACAGGAAAAAAGCGAAAGAAATGGAAAACGGTAAAAAAAGTACCAAAAAACAAAAAATAGTACATATGATTTTGGTGAAAAATTTTGTATATTACCAGTAAGCAAAGTGTATAAATTCACTAAACACGATGCGGATAGTGTGAAAAGCAGCAAAAAGGAGGAAAAAATGAACAAAAAAAGAAAAGGTGCGAGACGATGGACGGCGTTAGCCTTGAGTGTTGCCATGGTTTTCAGTGGAATCGGGATTCTTCCGGCTCCAGTGAAAGCAGAAGCGGCAGATGTCGCGGCAGCCGTTCAGAAAACAGGAGCGACAACAGAACGCAGTGAGCGTAAAATGAAATTTGGAGATGACTGGAAATTCAAACTGGTCAATAAGTACAACATTAACGATACTTCCGTTCAGGCGGATGGTGTGGACTACGATGATTCGAGCTGGGATAACGTTGATCTGCCGCATGACTGGGCAATCTATGGTACTTATGAGAACAGCAATGGTGTCAGAGCGGCACAGGGTTCTCTGGCAGGCGGTGTCGGCTGGTACCGCAAGAGCTTCACACTTTCCGATGACTTTAAAGACAAAACCGTTTCAATTGAATTCGACGGTGTGCAGATGATCAGCCAGGTATGGGTGAACGGACATACCGAGGACAACTGGAAGCAGTACCTTGGCTACAACACCTTTACGTATGATATCAGCAAATATCTGAAATACGATGGCAGCGAGAATGTGATCGCAGTCAAAGTACAAAGCAGCAACAGCAGTGCCAGATGGTATGCAGGAGCCGGTATCTACCGTAATGTATATCTGATTTCCACCGAGAAACTGAATGTTCCGGTGAATGGCGTGCAGATCACTACTCCGTTTGAAAAACTGGAAGCAGAAGGTGGCAAATACGAAGAAATCAAGAATGCCACAAAAGCAGGCGTTGACATCAAGACGGACGTAACAAACGATTCTGATACAGAAGCAACTGGTGTTTCAGTAAAATCGACCGTTTATAACAAGGAAAGCGATGTTATTTCCACACAGACCGATGACATTACCGTAGCAGCCGGTAAAACAGAGACGATTAGCCAGAGTGTGGATGTAGCAAACCCGAAACTTTGGTCCGTGGATTCACCGAACCTCTACTGGGTAAGAACGGAGATCATCCAGAATGGCAAAGTTGTGGATCGTACCGACAGCCGTTTTGGTATCCGTTATATTGCTACGAATCCGAACAGTGGATTTTATTTAAACGGTGTGCATACAAAACTGAATGGTGTCTGTGAACATTCTGACCTGGGATCTCTTGGTATGGAGACCTATCAGGCAGCTGTTGACAGAAGAATCCGTACACTGAAAAAATACGGTGTCAATGCGATCCGTACCTCCCATAACCCGGTGTCACCGGAGTTTATCGAGGCGTGTGACCGTCTTGGAATGCTGGTATTTGAAGAAGCCTTTGATCAGTGGCTGTATTCAAAAAACAGTGACGATTATCATAACTACTTCAATAAAGCAGCAGATGGAAAAACTGTCGTTTTTGATAAAGCCGGAAATGATAATACCAACAATGACACTTCTTATATAGAAGTAAAACGTGAGGATCTGCAGTCCAATGCAGAACGTGATATCAAAGCGATGGTAGACCGTGACAAGAACGCACCTTGTATTTTTGCATGGAGTACCGGTAACGAAATCTACGATGCACGTTACAAACATGGTGAAAATACACTGGATATGCTGACCGGCTGGATCAAAGAAATCGACACGACAAGACCGGTCGCAGCATGCCCGCCGACCTGGGACAATTACTGGGCAAATAATGCACAGCAGGAAAAGCATCTGGCAAAAGCAGAAATGTCCGGATTTAACTATGCAACCGGACAGTATGACGGTGCCCACTCCAGATATCCGAATATGGTTATTTTTGGATCTGAGACAGTATCCGCTTATTATTACCGTGGTGTTTACTTCCTGGAAGGAGAAGGAAGCGGCGACAGATGTAATGAATATCCGACTTACTGGACATTTTCATCGGCAACCGCTTCTCTGGAAGCACACAGAGACAAAACTTACACAGCCGGTGAATTCGTATGGACCGGACATGACTACTTAGGTGAGCCGACCCCAAGAAGCTGGCCATCCAAGAGTTCCTACTTTGGTATGATCGACACCGCAGGTTTTGCAAAAGATGTTGTTTATATGTACAAGAGTATGTGGACGGATACACCGACCGTACATCTTCTGCCGCAAAAATGGAATTTCAAGGCAGGACAGAAGGTGCCGGTATACATTTACACAAATGCAAAGAGTGTGGAACTGTTCTTAAACGGAAAATCACTTGGCATTAAGAATTATGACAAACAGACTGCTTCCCCGGTATATATCTACTGGACAAAAGGAACCAGCGGACTGGATTACGAAGCAGGCGAACTCAAAGCAGTCGGCTATGACCAGCCGGACGGAAAAGGAAACGTGATCGCAACCGATGTGGTAAATACATCAGGTGATGCAGCACAGGTAGAACTTTCCGCAGACAGAACGTATATCAAAAACGATGGCGATGATATGGTATTTGTAGAAGCTACGATTGAGGACAATACAGGAATCATGGTTCCTGGAGCAGACAACCGTATCACTTTCGACGTAGAAGGCGGCGAAATCGTATCTGTGGACAACGGTGATCCGCGTGACCATGATCCATACAAAAACACAGACAACCGCAAAGCGTTCAGCGGAAAAGCACTGCTGATCGTAAAAGCAGAAGAAGGAAGCACTGATGACATTGTGATCACAGCGACAGCTGAGAGTGACAATGGTATTCTGAAATCCAATACCATTACCGTAGGTTCTAAAAACGAACTTCCGGGTGACGGAACGGATACACCGAAACTTCAGGACGCATCCGTAGTGATGGGCAAAGGCATTTCTGCAGATTCTGTTCTGCCGAAAACCGTAAAAGTACAGTACAGCAACGGTGTGATTGATGAGCATCAGGTAACAGGATGGAACCTGGATAACCTGAATACAAACCAGGCAGGTACTTACAAAGTAACCGGAACTGCAGAAGGCATGGAAGGCACGTTTGAATGTACTGTAACAGTCAAAGATATCAAATCCGCAACGGTAGACAATGTGACAACACTGGTAAATGTAGAACCGTCCCTGCCACAGTTTGCAGCGATCGAGTATGCAGACGGCACAAAAGGTTCTGCCCCGGTAACCTGGGATGAAGTTCCGGCAGAAAATTATGCAAAAGCAGGAAAATTTGAAGTGACCGGAAAGATCGGACCAGAAGTTACTGTAAAAACAGAAGTAAGCGTAAAAGAGATCAAGTCTGTCGAGGAAGTACATGCATCTACCGTAATCGGAACACTTCCGGTTCTGCCGGCAGGTGTGGAAGTAACATTTACCGACGAAAGTAAAGAAATTGTAGGTACAGACTGGCAGATCAAAGCAGAAGATGTGGCAGCAGCAGGAACCTTAAAAGTAAAGAGCAGGATCCTTGGTTCTGATATGGAAGCTGTTGCGAATGTCGATGTGAAATATGCGGTGGCAACAGGTGATCTGGAATACACATCAACAGGAACAGTAAGCAAGGACAAGACCGTAAACGGTGCAGGTTTGAGCGTACGTATCGATCAGGGCGGAAAGCCGACCGAATATGCAGCAGGTTTAAGTATGCTTGGCGGATCAGAAGCCGTTTATAATGTAGAAGGAAAAGGATATGAAGCATTCCGTGCTTATGTCAGCTTGAGTTTTGATAACGGACAGGATGCAGAAGGAGCCGTTTCTTTCGAAGTTTATGTCGATGATGAAAAGACACCAAGATACCGTTCCGGTGTCATGACACATGCCACCAAGAACCTGGCACTTGATGTGGATATCAAAGGTGCAAAGACCATAAAACTGGTGACAAAAACGGAAGATTCCAGTGTAGATAACAGCAAGAATATCGGTAACTGGTGTGACACGAAATTTGTTTCTTCCAATGTGGCGGTCAAGAGTGCAAAACTGAAAGAAAAAGATTTCTACTATGCAGAAAAAGGGGCACAGCCGTCCCTGCCGCAGACAGCAGAAGTACAGGTAGATGATACCCATACCGGAGCATTCCGTATTGCATGGTCTGAGATTGATACATCAAAAGCAGATGTAGTCGATGTAGAAGGAACAGTTCTTGGGATCGCTGATCCGGAAAATCATAAGGTGAAAGCAAAGGTAATCGTTGATTTTAACAATGTAGTTAAAGTGCCGGCACTGATGAATAAGATCGGTGAATGGGAAGTAAAAGAAGCCTTTGACTATGTTGAGACAACAGGAACAAAGACCAATATCAAAGATATTGAAGATATCACAGCCAAATCGTCCGTTATTTATAAATGGACAAACAATATGCTGATCGAGAATTGCCATAACTATGGTTTTGATTACGGGGTATATCCGGGAACAAACAGTGCAAATCCGGAATATCTGATCGTGCGTGCACCGGCGATCAAAGGTTTTGTCCTTCGAGGAACCGGCTCAACAGATGGAAATGCAAATCAAAACTTTACTTTCTATACTTCGGCAGACGGAGAAAACTGGAAAGAATTCAAAGATTACACAAAAACAACCGATACTTCCGTAAGCGGAAGCTGGCCGAGCAGACTTTATACAGCAACACAGCTGCCGGATGACACAAACTATATCAAGATTGCATATCCGACCGGAAATACATGGCAGTTCAATATGAACAAACTGCAGCTGACCGGTGGCGAAGTAATTCCTGAAGGAAAAGCAGTTGTCAGTCTGGATGCAAACGGCGGAAGCCTTCCGGAAGGAACAAGTACAAAACGTACTCTGAACAAAGGCGACCAAGCAGGAGAACTGCCGACACCGACCAGAAACAGACACAACTTTAAGGGCTGGTTTACACAGCCGGAAGGTGGAGAAAAAGTAACAGAAGAAACTGTGGTTTCAGATTCTATAATCCTCTATGCACAGTGGGAAAAATCAACCAAAGCAGAAGACGTACCTGTTTACTTTGTGGACTGTGGTGCAAATGCTTTCTCAGCAGAAGGAAAAGCTTATAGAAAGGATTACACAGATACGCTGAAAAACACAGTACCGGATCAGGCATACAGTGAAACAAGCGGATGGGGATTCACAAATCCGGCATCCGAAGTGGAAGCAAACGGAAGCGGAGATGCCTATACGACGATCCGCAACTTTAAAGCAGGAAACAATCAGAAGACCATGACCTACAAATTTGCACTGGATGCAGGAACGTATGAAGTGGTAACCGGATTCTGTGATCCATGGGCACAGTGGGCAGGCGATGACCGCCATACAAAGATTACTGTGGCAGATGAAGCAGGAACCGAACTGGCTGTACACGAAGACCACAAGATCAGCGGCAGCAAAGACAGTGTGACACTGGAAAATATCACACTTTCAGAAGCAAGCAATGTGACTGTGAACTTAAGTCCGCTGAAAAAAGTGGACAGCAACATCGACAGCTGTGATGTGCTGGTAAGCTTTATCGTGATCGTGAAAAAAGCAGCAGAGCAGCCGGATATTCCGAAGACAGATACAAAAGCAGGACTGAAGGCAGCCATTGACCTGGCAAAAACGCTGAAAGCAGATGACTATACAGCAGCATCTTACAAAGCACTTTCTGATACGATCGCAAGTGCGGAGAAAGTATATGCAGAAACAGAACCAAGTGCAGAAGCAGTCCAGACACAGATCAATGCTCTGGCAGAAGCAGTCAGAAATCTGAAATCTGCAGCAGCAGATACGAAAAAAGACCTGACACAGCAGATGAAAGAAAAAGATGCAGAATTAGCAGCAAAAGATACCGAACTGAAAACAGCACAGAAGAATGTGTCAGATCTGGATGATCAGCTTAAAAAAGCAGAAAAAGATCTGGCGGATCTGAAAAACGGAAGCGAAGCAGAAAAAGCAGAACTTCAGAAACAGATCAACAGCTTAAAAGAACAGCTCGATGAAGCAAACGCAAAAGTTACGGTTCTGAAAGCAGAAAAAGAGAGACTGACAGAAGAAAAAACATCCCTGCAGACAGAACTGAAAAAAGCTCAGGAAGATGCAGCGAAGAAAAAAGCAGAGGAAGCAGAAGCACTCAAAAAAGCTCAGGAAGAAGAGAAGAAAGCCAAAGAAGAACTGCAGAAACTGAAAGATGCCATGACACTGAAAACAGGTGATACCATTACTGTAAAGGGCGTAACATATCGTGTGACCAATGCAGAAGCAAAGACAGCGGAAGCTTATGGCGTGGTAAACAAAAACCAGAAACACATCGAAGTAGCCGCAACGGTTAAGATCAAAGGAAGTACCTGCAAAGTAACGGCAATCGCAGATCAGGCATTTGCCGGAATGAAAAAAGCAACAAAAGCTGTGATCGGCAAGAATGTGAGCAAGATCGGCAAAAAAGCATTCAACGGCGATGGAAAACTTAAGAGCATCACAGTAAAAAGCAGGAAACTGAAAACGGTCGGTAAACTGGCACTGAAAGGCATCAACAAAAAAGCAGTGATCCGTATACCGAAGTCAAAGAAAAAAGCTTACAGGAAACTTTTCAAAGGCAAAGGACAGAAAAAGAGTGTCATTGTAAAGTAGTAAGTTCATAAATCCAAAACGCATATCACCTTAAAAACAGCAGAAAAACCACAGACAGCGTAAAAACGGTTCTGTGGTTTTTTTGTATCGTACAGAAAAAATTACCAAAAAATAAAAAATATTCCATATGTTTTTGTGAAGAAATTTTGTATAGTTATGGTAAGCAAAATTTTGTTTTTACTAAACACAACAAAGGGAACAAAGAAAAATAAAGGAGGGCAATATGAACTACAAAAAGTATTTAAGTGGTGTTCTGGCAGCAGCGATGGTACTTAATACCGGAGCAGTGAGTGTCCTGGCAGCAGGGACTGATACGTCCGTGCAGGAAGCATCTCAGACACAGACATCATCAACACCGGAAACGGTATACGTCAATTCATATGATGGAAAGGAGCGTTCCGTTTCTTTTAACGATCACTGGAGATTTTATCTGGGAGAATTAAACGGCGCGGAAGCAGTTTCTTATAATGATTCTTCCTGGGATGATGTGACGCTTCCGCATGATTACAGCATCGACCAGGGATTTTCAACAGCAGCACCGGCAGAGCAGGAGAGCGGCTATGTGCTTGGAGGCACCGGATGGTACCGCAAAAGTTTTACACTGGATGAGAGCATGCAGGGAAAGACGGTCAGCATTGATTTTGACGGTGTTTACATGAATGCAACCGTTTATCTGAACGGTGAAAAGCTGGGAACACATCCATATGGTTATACCCCATTTTCTTTTGTGCTTCCGCAGGACAAACTGAAATTCGGATCGGAAGAAAACGTGATCACGGTCAAAGTAGATCATAAACAGCCGTCCAGCCGCTGGTATTCCGGTTCCGGTATTTACCGTGACGTAAAACTTACCGTTGCAGATCCGGTACATGTGGCAAATTACGGAACGACCGTGACAACCCCGGATATTGAAAGCGGAAAAGGAACCGTAAGCGTGGTAACGGAAGTACAGAATGACAGCAGCGAAGCAGCTGATGTTTCTGTAAAACAGACGGTTTATGAAAAAGGCAGTGACGTCCCGGCAGCAGAGGGCGAAAAGACAAAGGTACAGAGTGTTGCAGCGGGCAAAACAGCCAGGATCGAGGCCAGTGTCACCGTTGCAGACCCAAAGCTCTGGGATACGGAAAATCCAAACCTCTATACCGTAAAAACAGAAGTTTATGTTGGAGATACCTTAAAAGACAGCTACCATTCTGACTTTGGCTTCCGCTGGGTAAACTTTACTACAGAGAAAGGTTTCTATTTAAATGGAAAGAACATCAAACTGCACGGAGTGTCCATGCATCATGACCAGGGTTCTCTTGGATCCGAAGCCTGGGAGCGTTCTGTGGAACGTCAGGTACAGGAGTTAAAACAGATGGGAGTCAATGCCATCCGTGTAACACATAACCCGGCATCCCAGGTACTGATCGATGTGTGCAACCGTGAAGGCATCATGCTGGTGGAAGAAGCCTTTGACTGCTGGCTTTCCGGAAAAGCAGGAAATACCGAGGATTATGGTAAATGGTTCTACCAGACCATTGAGAGCGGCAACCAGATCGTAAATGGCAGAGAGGGCGAAAAATGGGCAGAATTTGACCTCAAAGCCATGGTAAGACGAGGAAGAAACAATCCTTCCATTATCATGTGGAGCCTTGGAAATGAAATCTTTCAGCAGCTGATTGACGGGAATGTAACCGGTCAGTATCCGGAAGTGGCAAAAAAACTGATCACCTGGACCGGAGAAGAAGATGCGACCAGATATGTAACCTTTGGTGACAATCAGGTAAAGAGCAATGTCTGGGCAGACAATAATCAGGTAAACACAGCACTTGTTTTTGCAGAAGCAGCAAAATATGGCGTGCCGGGAGGTCTGGTAGGATTTAACTACGGAAGCTCCGGACAGATCAGCAACGGACACAGCAGAGGATGGCTGGTCTATGGTTCTGAGACAGCCTCTTCCGTAAACAGCCGTGGCGTTTACGACAGGAAGAACAGCAACAGTGACAATGGAAGCGGAGACCGCCGACTGACTTCTTATGATAAAAGTGCAGTAGGCTGGGGACATCTGGCAAGTGCAGGGCTGTGGATCACGATGCAGCAAGAATTTAATGCAGGCGAATTTGTCTGGACAGGTTTTGATTATATCGGTGAACCGACCCCATA
>OJMP01000984.1_pt1 | contig 22315 bp, 16 predicted proteins | sample 1597311 | NCBI WGS metagenome assembly OJMP01 (sample SAMEA2452134, study PRJEB22498) | human gut metagenome | biome: human feces; feature: human gut; material: feces | place: Australia | collected 2012 | reverse complement strand
GCAGATTAATCTCGTATCTGACATCTCTGCCTATCCGATTCAGGGGGCTCAGATTTCCATCTTCTACACGGGTATTCCAGAAGCTCAGTTAGAACAACTTACTACCGACAGTTCCGGGCAGACCGATACGATTGATCTTGCGGCACCACCGTTAGAATACAGCCTGAATCCAGAAAATGAAGTCCAGCCATATTCCGAATATACCATGCAGATCACCGCCGAAGGCTTCGAGTCGGTCAGTATTGCCGGTGCTGAAATTCTCGCCGATGTCACTGCCATTCAGAATGTCAGCATGAAACCAATCGACACTCCCGAAGACGAGGAAACCGTATTCGTCATTCCGGCTCATACATTATATGCCACCTATCCGCCTAAGATTCCCGAAGACGAGATCCAGCCGACCTTCGAATCCGGAGAGATTGTCTTAAGCCGCGTCGTGGTCCCGGAATACATCGTAGTTCATGATGGAAGTCCACGCGACTCCACTGCCAAAAACTATTATGTGAAGTATAAGGATTATATCAAAAATGTAGCTTCCAGTGAAATCTATGCGACCTGGCCGGATGCCACAATCCGTGCCAATGTGCTGGCTATTATGTCATTTACTTTAAACCGGGTTTATACGGAATGGTACCGGGGCAAAGGGTATGTGTTTACCATCACATCTTCCACGGCATACGATCACAAATTTATTTACGGAAGAAATTTCTTCCAGAGTATTTCACAGGTAGTGGATGAAATGTTTGAAAATTATCTGTCCCGGCCAAATGTCCGTCAGCCAATTCTGACACAGTACTGTGACGGACAGAGAGTGACCTGTCCGGACTGGATGTCGCAGTGGGGAAGCAAATATCTGGGTGATCAGGGATATTCTGCCATTGATATTCTGCGCAGTTATTACGGAAATGATATGTATATTAATTCCGCGGAGGGAATTTCCGGAATTCCGGCATCCTGGCCAGGATATGATCTGGGCGTGGGAGCAAGCGGACCAAAGGTACGTCAGCTGCAGGAACAGCTGGCAAGAATTTCGCGTGCTTATCCGGCGATACCGACGATTACGGCGGACGGAGTTTACGGATCAAGGACGAGGGAAGCGGTGGAAAAGTTTCAGTCGGTTTTCGGACTTCCGGTAACCGGTATTGTGGACTATCCGACCTGGTATAAAATTTCAGATATTTATGTTGCGGTTTCCCGTATCGCAGAACTTGTATAAAAGAGAGGAAAAATACGGATGAAAAATTATAAAATTACCGTGTCATATGATGGCACCAGATATAAAGGATGGCAGGTATTAAAAAGCACCGATGCAACCATACAGGGAAAGCTGCAGATGGTGCTTTCGGCGCTTGCCGGGCATCCGGTGGAAGTGATCGGTTCCGGAAGAACCGATGCCGGAGTTCATGCAATCGGGCAGGTGGCTAATTTCCATCTGGACGAACATTTTTCGGCAGAGGAAATTTTTGAAGATCTGAACCGGCACCTTCCGGAAGATATCGCAGTGACAAAAATAAAGGAGGTCGATGACCGGTTTCACAGCAGATATCAGGCTGTGGAAAAGACCTACCGTTACCGGATACGGACAAGTCCGGTGCCGAATGTATTTGAACGAAAATTTTTGTATCAGTATGGACAAACGCTTGATGTGGATAAAATGAAAAAAGCGGCACAGGCACTTGTGGGAACGCATGATTTTGCTTCTTTTTGCGGAAACCGTCATATGAAAAAATCAACGGTCCGTACCATTTTTTCCATTGATCTGGTGGAAAGAGACGGTGAGATTGAGATCCTGTATTGTGGCAATGGATTTTTACAGAACATGGTAAGGATTCTCACGGGAACATTGATTGAAGTGGGAAGAGGCGAACGGGCTCCGGAAAGTATGCCGGCACTTCTTAAGGCAAAGGAACGGAAGCAGGCGGGCTATACGGCACCGCCGCAGGGATTACGATTGGAGAAAGTGACATATGAGACAATGGATGGTCGCTGCTAAAAAAGCGGATTTTTATGCGATTGCAGAGAAATTTCATGTGGATCCGGTTGTGGCAAGGATTATCAGAAACCGCGAGGTAATCGGAGAAAAAAATATCCGGATTTATCTGGGTGGGAACCTTTCGGACCTGTCAGATCCGCATCAGATGAAAGATATGGACCGGCTGGTGGAGATTCTTGCACAAAAGATCCGGAAACAGGTGCATATCCGGATTATCGGCGATTATGATGTGGATGGTGTGACTTCCTCCCATCTGTTTCTGACGGCTTTGCGGCGTGTGGGAGCAAAAGTGGACGTGGTTATTCCACACCGGATACAGGACGGATATGGGCTGAGCCTGCATTTATTACAACAGGCGAAAGAAGATGGTGTGGATACAATTCTGACCTGTGATAACGGTATTGCCGCTATCGATGAGATTGCGTGGGCAAAAGCACAGAAAATGACAGTACTTGTGACCGACCACCATGCAGTCCCGTTTGAAGAACATGAGGGCAGAAGAACAGAGAAAAAGAGTCTGGCAGATGCCGTGGTAAATCCGCATCAGCAGGACTGCAGGTATCCGTATAAAGAGCTGTGCGGCGCCGGTGTGGCATGGAATGTCATCCGTGTATTGTATGAAAATTATGATATGGACAAAAGAGAAGCGGAAGATCTGCTGGATTTTGTTGCTATGGCAACTGTCTGTGATGTCATGTCGCTCACCGGGGAAAACCGTATCCTGGTAAAAGAGGGATTAAAGAGAATCCGTCATACGAAAAACATCGGATTGCAGGCACTTATGCAGGCATGCAATGTACAGCCGGAGAATATCAGTGCATACCATTTTGGTTATGTCTTAGGGCCATGTGTCAATGCAACCGGCAGGCTTGACACGGCAAGGCATGCCCTTCGGCTGTTTGAGACCGGGCAGGAAACGGAGGCAGAAGAGATTGCCCGGGATCTGGTTGATCTGAATCAGGAACGCAAGGAGTTGACACTGCAGGGCGTGGAAATGGCAAAGAAACTCTGTGAGGAAGGTGGATATGAGAATGATCCGATACTTGTTCTGTTTCTGCCGGATGTCCACGAAAGCATTGCAGGACTGATTGCCGGAAGAATCCGGGAAATGTATAACCGGCCGGTATTTGTGCTGACGCGGGGAGAAGAGGGAGTCAAAGGCAGCGGAAGATCGACGGAAAATTATTCCATGTATGAAAATATGTGTGGATGTGCGGAACTGTTTACAAAATTTGGCGGACATCCGATGGCGGCAGGGTTATCCCTTCCGGAAGAAAATGTGGAAAAATTCCGCAGAAAAATCAATGAAAACTGTCCGCTTACGGTGGAGGAAGTCTGCCCGGATATTCACATTGACATGGCCATGCCGGTGGGATATGCGAGTACGGAACTGGTCCATCAGTTTGCACTTTTGGAGCCGTTTGGAAAAGATAATCCATCTCCACTGTTTGCAGACCGGAATCTGTCCATCAGCCGCATGTGGTTGATAGGAAAGAACCGGAATGTTCTTCGGATGAGTGTTCTTTCGGAATACGGACAGCCGGTTCCGGTTATTTTCTTTGGGGATGTGGAGACGTTGTTTGCATATTTTACCGAAAAGTTTGGTCAGGAAGAGGTGGAGAATGCGCTGCATGGCAGAAAAAACCGGATTTTATTTTCTATGGTGTATACAGCAAAGATTGATTTTTATCAGGGAAATGAAAATCTGCAGCTGGAGATGAAATATTATCGCTGATTCCATTGAAAAAACGGGAAAGAAATTGTAAAATAAATGCAATGGAGGGCAAGTAATGTTCGGAAAAAACAAACAAAAACAGGAAACACTGGTACGGATGAGAAACCTGGCACAGCTGGATGAAGGCTTTTTTGCCCATATGAAGGACGGAAAAGATATGTTTGATGCAACCGCAAGGGAAATCAGAAATACATATCAGCAGCTGGGAGCCGGAATCACCCAGATACAGGAAAATATAAAAGAAGCATCACAAATGGCGGCAGACAACGGAGAAAAGGAGCAGGAGCTGACCGGACAGCTGGCGTCATATCAGGAGAAGGAAGTACAGTCATCGGAAAAAAGAGAGCAGATGCTGCAGAATTTTGCACAGATCGAACAGGAGATGGCACAGCTGGTGGAGGAAAACAAACATTTCACCACGCCATCCAAATTCCTGAACGAATTTCCGGTTGCACTCAAGGCGGAAAATGAAAAGACCCGAGAGGAACTGGAAAAGATGCAGGATTGCGGAAAGCAGATGGGAGTGCTTGCCCTCAATGCGGCGATTGAAGCCGGGCGTATGGGAGAGGGAGGAAAACAGTTTGTTACAGCTGCAGAAACGATCCGTGTATCTGCGGGAACGTATGATGAGCTGATTGATCAGGCACATAAGAGGCTGGCAGATTCGGATGAGAGAATTGCAGAGCTGGAAGAGCAGGTACACCGGATGGTTACATTGCTGAAAGAAAACAATGTTGCAATGACCAAACTGATGAAATCCTGTCAGGAGGCTGCGCGTCAGGCACAGGAATGGAATCGTTTAAAACCATGTCCAAATTTCAAAGAGATGGAAAACCAGATTGTTGTGCTTCGTAATGCAGATGAGGAAATTGCCAAATCCGAGGAACGCAACCGGATGCAGATGGAGGATTTTACAGAAGAAATGGAGAGTCAGAAGAAAAATTTTGATGAACTTCTTCAATCCATGGAAACCGTGTACCGGCATGCGGTAGAACGCAAAAAATAAAAGGAAAAAGAAAAGGAGCTGACCAGAGAGGCCAGCTCTTTTATTATTCCACAGAAAAATTGTTATCGGTTTTGGATGAGGTGGCGACAGCTTTAGCACGCGCCCAGTTGTGGCGGTAAACCACATGGTACATGACTGCGGCAAGAACAAATGCACAACATACATCAAAGAAAGAATGCTGTTTGATAAACATCGTTGCCAGAATGATGCTGACCGTCAGAATCAGTGTCAGGAGACAGACCAGCTTGTTTTTGCGCAGCTTTTTATTGTGTGTCACCGCAAGATAAATGCCGAGCGAATTATATACATGGATACTCGGAAACAGATTCGTCGGAGTATCACCGGCATATAGGCGTTCACAGAGCATGGTGCACAGATTGTGGTGTGTGAAATAGGTCGGACGCAGATACTGACCGTTCGGGTATACCGTGGAGATGATTAAAAAGATTGTCATTCCGGTAAACAAAAACGCACACAATTTATAGTAATCTGTTTTATTATGTAATGCCATATAGGCGATGCCCCATCCGACAAAAGGAAACCAGAGCAGATAAGGGATGACAAAGTATTCACAAAACGGAATATAATCATCAATCGGTACATGGATGACATGAAAATGTGTCGTGACGGTTTTTTCTACATAGTTAAACCATGCCATGTACACGAAAAAATATAACAAAATCCATAAATGTTTATATTTTTCATAATATTTTCGGAACACAAACGTCCGCTTACTTTGGGTTTCCGGCAACATAAATACTCCTTTTATATCTGTGTGCAGATCTTTTTTCTTTTGTTCTGAAACTGATTATAGCACGGGGAAAAAAGCACGACAATATAAAACCCGCAATGTTCATAAAACTTTAAAAATTTGGCACATTGACAACCTCTTGTGCTTTTGTATAATACAATAGTGACGGAGGATAAGAATTTTGAAAAAAGCACGAATGAAAAGAAAACAGAGAAGAAAACTGATATGGATGGTGGCAGGACTGGTCGTTCTTTTGTATCTGGGACTGGCCGTTTATTTCCACAATCACTTTTTCCCGAAAACGACATTAAATGGAAGAAAAGCGGGAGGGTATACCGCGCAGAAAGTGATGGATGAGATTACGGAAGAAATCCATTCCTACCAGTTAAAGATAGCAACAAGAGACAAGCATACAGAAAAAATTTTCGGACAGGATATTTCGCTGGAACCACAGTGGGGAGACGAAATAACAGAGCTGGTACACGCACAGAATATGTTTGCATGGCCGGTAAAAATTTTCCAGAAACAGACATTGAAAAATACAACACTTGTCGACTATGACAAAGATAAGCTGCAGACACAGATCGATGCATTGGACTGTATGGATGCAGACAAACAGACGGCACCGGAGAATGCTTCGGTTTCTTCTTATGGTAAGACGGAAGGATTTACCGTGGTTGGGTGCGTCATGGGAACGACCATTGATGCAGAGAAAATGTATCAGGCAGTGCAGGAGGCGGTGGAAGGATTAAAAGAGAACCTCTCTCTGGAAAAAGCCGGCGTTTATGAAGATCCGACGGTTTTAGATGATGATGAGAATCTGGTAAAAGCCGTAAAGAAAATGAACGGGTATGCAAAGACAAAGATTACATTTACCGTGGGAGATTCCAAAGAGGTACTCGATGCTTCCGTATTTGGTGACTGGTTCCGGTTAAATAAAAAGTTAAAACCGGTACTGGACCAGGAGTGTGTAAAAGCATACGTCAGTGATCTTGCAAAAAAATATAATACCTGTTACAGTGCCAAAACGTTAAAGACTTCTTACGGAAAGGCGGTTACGATTCCGGAGAGCCATTATGGATGGAAGATTGATACGGAAAAGGAAATCGCCCAGATTACGAGTGAGATCAAAGCCGGGAAAGCAGTGGAAAGAGAACTGAATTATTCCATGACAGCCAATTCCCATGGAAAAAATGATTATGGCGATTCTTACGTTGAGATCAATCTGACGGCACAGCATATGTTCTTATATAAAGATGGAAAACTGGTGATTGATTCGGATTTTGTATCGGGAAATGTATCGAAAAATAATGCGACACCGACCGGTGCATATGGCGTGACATATACCGAGAAAAATGCAACTTTGCGCGGAGAAAACTATGAGACGCCGGTTACATACTGGATGCCTTTTGCGGGAAATGTCGGTATGCATGATGCCTACTGGCGCAGCAAGTTCGGAGGAAGTATTTATAAATATGCAGGATCACATGGCTGCATCAATCTTCCGCCGGAAGTCGCAAAGGTAGTATTTGAAAATGTTAAGAAGAATTATCCGGTGCTGGTGTATGAACTTCCTGGAACGGAAAGTACCGATGCAACAGATAAGGAAGAAGCAAAAAAGGTCGTAAAACTGATTGACGCACTCGGAACCATTACAAAGGATTCCAAAGAAGCGGTGCAAAAGGCAAGAAATGCGTATGATAAACTGACTGCCAATGATAAGGTGTATGTCACAAATTATGATAAATTAAAGAAAGCAGAAGAAAAATTACAAAAATTGCAGAAAAATTCAAAGGAATAGGGGATACTTGACAAAATTGATAAAAAACTGCAAAATGTAACAGCGCAACCGTTTAACATGCAATGGATGCATAGGTGTGCAGTTAGGAGAAGAATATGAAAAAGGGAAATGTAATCACCATTTCGGATGTTGCGGAAGCACTTGGCGTTTCCAAAACGACAGTCAGCCGGGCAATATCCGGAAAGGGAAGAATCGGTGAGGCAACAAGGCAAAAAGTCTTGGCTTATATAGAGGAGCATGATTATAAACCGAATGTAATTGCAAGAGGACTTGCACAGTCAAAAACATTCAATCTCTGCGTGGTTATGCCGGAGGATTATGCACTGGTAGATCTTCCGTTTTTTCAGGAAGTCATTACAGGAATTCAGGAAATTGCAGGAATGAATGAGTACGACATTCTGTTGTGTATCTGTCAGGAAAATGATATTACCAGTCTCGAGCGCATCGTGAGAAACCGCAAGGTGGACGGGATTGTGCTGCTGCGGACCTTTTTAAAAGACCCGCAGATTGAACTGCTTCTGGAGAAAAAGATTCCGTTTGTTACAACCGGTAGTACCGCATACCGTAAAGTTAAACAGGTGGACAATGACCAGCAGAGCGCCTGCCGCGAACTGACATCTATTTTACTGATGCGCCAGATGAAGCATATCGCTCTGCTCGGAGGAAGTGAATCTTTCGTAGTCAACCAGAACCGGTATAAAGGATACCAGCAGGCATATCAGGAAGCGGGAAGAGAAGTGGAAGAAACGCTTGTTTACCGGAATTTGGAGAGCCGTGCCTTTATGGATCGTGCAGTGGAAGAAGTGCTGGAAAAAGGGGCGGATTGTATTGTCTGCATGGATGATGCCATCTGCATACAGGTACTTCGCAAGCTGCGGCAGGAACACATAAAAGTGCCGCAGGATATCCGTGTGGCATCGTTTTACAACAGTTCCGTGCTCGAGAACAATATACCATCGATCACTTCGTTGTCTTTCAATGCGAGAGAACTCGGAATGGAAGCCTGTAAGAATCTGCTGGCGCAGATTGAAGGGGAGACGGTACCGGATCGGACACTGTTGTCGTATGAAGTAGTACTTAAAGAATCCACAAAATAAAAATTCAAAGATTGGATGGCGCAAGTGCCAGAACGGTGTATACAAATGTTAAAGCAGATCATAACGGAAATTGAAAACAGACAGAATATAACCCGTGATCAGCTGGCTCTGCTGCTGGAGACAACGGATACCGGGGACATTGCATTTCTTCACGAGCGGGCACGTAAGACAGCAGATGCCATTTACGGAAAGCAGGTGTTTATCCGTGGATTGATTGAATTTACCAATTACTGTAAGAATGACTGTATTTACTGTGGCATTCGAAAGAGCAATCGCAAGGCAGAACGCTATCGCCTGACGGAGGAAGAAATTCTTTCCTGTTGTGCAAATGGGTATGAACTGGGATTTCGGACCTTTGTGCTGCAGGGCGGGGAAGATCCGTATTTTACGGACGATAAAATCTGTGCCCTGATACGGCAGATCAAGGCACAGTATCCCGATTGTGCGGTGACGCTTTCCATCGGGGAGAAAGAGCACGACAGCTATCAGGCATTTTTTGATGCCGGTGCGGACCGGTATCTGCTGCGTCATGAGACCGCGGACGAGGCGCATTATGGAAAACTGCATCCGGCAGAAATGTTCTGGAAACACCGCATGGACTGTCTGTGGGATTTAAAAGAAATCGGTTATCAGGTGGGATGTGGATTTATGGTCGGTTCGCCGGAGCAGACGGTGGATACGCTGTATGAAGATCTGCAGTTTATCCGGAAATTGCAGCCGCATATGGTCGGCATCGGTCCGTTTATTCCCCAGAAGGATACCCCGTTTGGCGAAAAAAAGGCAGGAACAATGGAAGATACGCTTCGGCTTTTATCCATTATCCGGCTGTTGCAGCCGCATGTGCTGCTGCCATCAACAACTGCACTGGGAACCATTCATCCGCTGGGCAGGGAAAAAGGAATTCAGGCAGGGGCAAATGTTGTGATGCCGAATCTTTCCCCGGTAGCAGTGCGGGAAAAATATAAATTATATGATAATAAAATCTGTACGGGAGATGAGGCGGCAGAGTGCCGGCACTGTATGGCGCGCCGCATGGAAAGTGTCGGATACAAAGTGGTCGTAAACCGTGGAGATTATCACTGATTCAGCAAAACGCACAAGAAGGAGAACGCATATGGGTGCAACATGGAATGAAACACCGTCTGCAAATCGTCTGCATATCGGTGTATTTGGAAAAACAAACAGCGGAAAATCTTCATTTATCAATGCTTTTACCGGGCAGGAGGTTTCCATCGTCGCAGATGTGGCGGGAACGACAACCGGTATACAAGGCAATGGAAATTTATCCGATGGGACCGTGCACGATTATGGACACGGCGGGATTCGATGATGAAAGTACGCTGGGAGAACAGCGCGTGGAACGGACGCGGCTTGCAGCCCAAAAAGCTGATCTAGCAATTATTGTTTTTTCTGCATGTCCGGTTTGCGGCGAATCCTATGAGGAAGAACTGAAATGGTACACCTGGTTTAAGGAGCGTAAAATTCCGGTTCTTCTGATCATTAACAAGGCGGACGTGGCGGATGCAGCACCTCTGAAAAACTATCTGAAAGAAAAAACAAAGGAAGATGCACTGGTAGTCAGTGCATTGACCGGAGCCGGTATGGAAAATGTTCGGGAGGCAATGAGCCGCAGAGTGCCGGAGAATTTTGGAAACCGTTTGATTACGGGGGATCTGGTCACGGAGGAAGATCTTGTGCTTCTTGTTATGCCACAGGATATTCAGGCACCGAAAGGACGTCTGATTCTGCCGCAGGTGCAGACGCTGCGGGAATTACTGGATAAAAAGTGTATGGTTATGAGTGTGACCACGGACAAACTGCTTCCGGCACTCAACATGCTGCAGCAGGCACCAAAGCTGATTATTACCGATTCCCAGGTGTTTGATTATGTATACCAGAATAAACCGGCGGAAAGTATGCTGACATCTTTTTCTGTGCTGTTTGCCGCATACAAAGGGGATCTGCCGTACTATATGGAAGGTGCCAGACAGATCGATGCAATGAACGAAAACTCTCATGTGCTGATAGCGGAATGCTGTACGCATGCCCCTTTGAGCGAGGATATCGGCAGGGTAAAAATTCCGCGTATGCTGCGGAAACGATTTGGAGAACGGCTAAGGATTGATCATGTGAGCGGCACGGATTTTCCACAGGATCTGGAAGGGTATGACCTGATCATTCAGTGTGGCGCGTGTATGTTTAACCGCAGATATGTAGTATCAAGAATCGACCGCGCAAAGGCACAGAACATTCCGATGACAAATTATGGGATTACAATTGCACATTTGACTGGAATTCTGGATAAAATTGTGCTAACATTGCGGTAACAGGAAAGAAGGGGATTATGGCATGAAGATTACAATTGCAAGAGAGTGCGGCTGTTACGGAGATGAAGTCGGACAGGTTCTGGCAGACAGACTGAATGTTCCACTTTACAATAAAAAGACATTAACAGAACTCGCAAAGAAAAAGGGAATTCTGGAGCATTATCCGGATTATTTCGGTGAGAATCCGGCAGGAACGCTTCTGGCAGTCATTGCGGAAGATGATGGGGAAGACAGTGTTGTGCACCGGACACCGAGGAAAGTTCTGGATGAACTGATTGGGGAGACATCGTGTATTCTGATCGGCAGAGCTGGAAATTATGCGTACCAGAAGGAAAACGATGTGGTACGGGTGTTTTTAAGTGGTGACAGGGAATCCCGGATTCATCACCTGATGGAGAAGCATAAGGTGAAAAGGCATGAGGCGGAGGCCATCATTGAGAAGACGGAAGGCCGGCGGAAGCAGTATCACACGTATTATACCGGGGAGGACTGGGGGTACGCTGCAAATTATGATCTTTGCATTAATGATACGCGTTTTGGAATTGAAGGTACGGCAGATATCATTATGCAGTATGTAAAAGATTGCACCGCACAGGAAAAATAGGGAGAAGGATTTAAGAATGGGGATTGTATTTTATTAATACAATCCTTATTTTTGCCCTAAAAATCCTGAAAGGTGTTAAAATGGGAAAAGCGAAAGAAGGAGTTAAAAAATGAAGTATTTAAGACAACTATTGATGATTCTTATTTTCTCGTTTATCGGGGAAGTCCTGCACGCGGTGATTCCGATTCAGATGCCGGCAAGTATTTATGGTCTGGTGCTTTTATTTATTGCACTGATGACGGGACTGGTTAAATTGCCGCAGGTGCATGAAGCCGCGCGGTTTCTGATTGAGATTATGCCGCTGATGTTTATTCCGGCGGGTGTCGGGCTGATTGACAGCTGGGGAGAACTGCGGCCGATTCTGCTTCCGGTCATTGTTCTGCTGCTCGTTTCTACCATACTGGTTATGGGCGTGTCAGGACAGGTTACACAGCAGATGATGCATCATGGAAAGAAAGAGGACAAGAATGAATAACTTTTTACAGAACTCTGTATTTTTCGGAGTATTTATCAGTATTATTACCTATGAGATCGGGGTATTGATCAAGAAAAAATTAAAGATCGCTATTTTTAATCCACTGTTGATTTCCATGGCACTGATCATTATTTTTCTGCTGATTTTTCATGTGGATTATGACACATACGAAAGTGGGGCGAAATACCTTTCGTATTTCCTGACACCGGCAACGGTTGCGCTGGCGGTACCTTTGTATGAGCAGATTGAGCCTCTTAAGAAAAACTGGAAGGCGATTCTTGCAGGAATTTTTGCGGGTGCCATGACCTCTGCGCTGTGTGTGTTGGTATTGTCACTGATTTTTAAATTATCACACAAACAGTATGTCACACTGCTTCCAAAGTCCATCACAACGGCGATCGGTATGGGATTGTCCGAAGAACTAGGCGGAATTGTAACCATTACGGTTGCAGTTATCATTGTCACAGGGGTGATTGGAAATATGTTTGCCGAGAATATCTGTAAACTGTTTCACATTAGCGATCCGGTGGCAAAGGGCGTTGGAATCGGGTCTGCTTCGCATGCCATGGGAACATCAAAGGCAATGGAGATGGGAGAGATTGAAGGGGCAATGAGCAGTCTGTCAATTGCAGTCTCCGGTCTGATGACGGTTGTGGTATCGCTGATCTTTTCACATATTTATTAAGGGGGAAAAAAGAGGGGGTTATGGCTTTACAATTTGTACTGGGAAGTTCGGGGAGCGGGAAAACAGAATACATCTATGAGCGTCTGGTGCGGCAGGCAGGGGAACATCCGAAGAAAAATTATCTGGTGATTGTACCGGAGCAGTTTACGATGCAGACCCAGCAGAAACTGGTGGAACTTGCACCGAATCATGCAATTATGAACATTGATGTGTTAAGTTTTAAGCGTCTGGCATACCGTGTGTTTGATGATATGGGGATGCAGGACATACAGGTTCTGGAAGAAACCGGAAAAAACCTGGTGCTGCGCAGGCTTGCACAGGAACAGGAGGAGACGCTTACCGTTCTTCGGGCAAATATGAACCGGATGGGATATATCGGGGAAGTAAAATCAATGATCTCAGAGCTGGTGCAGTACCGGATTTCACCGGAACAGCTGGTGGATCTGACGGAGGACAAAACAATCTCACCGGTACTTTCTGCAAAACTGCGCGACGTGGCAACCATGTATCGCGCTTTTTGTGATTTTATGAAAGATAGTTTTGTGACGGCGGAAGAGATATTAAATGTTCTGAAAAATCTTGTGCCGCAGTCGGAAACTTTGCGGGATGCGGTGCTGGTATTTGATGAGTTTACCGGTTTTACACCGATACAGAATGATCTTATGCGGGAATTGCTGCAGGTGACAGAGCATATTTACATTACGCTTACAATCGATGCTGCAGAAGATTTTTATCATTGCAGTGGAAATGAAGAATTATTTGCACTGTCCAAAAAAACGATTCTGTCTTTGATGAAGATGGCAGAAGAACTTCATGTGCAGGTGATGGAACCGGTGGTAATGACAGACAGTGCACACAAGCGTTTTAAGCTGGCTTCGGCACTGGCATTTATGGAACAGAATCTGTTTCGTCCCCGTCCGGCAAAATATACCAAGCCGGTAGAAGAAATCCATCTTGCCGCAGTAAAAAATCCACAGGAAGAACTGATTCTTGTGGCCAGGCAGATCAATGCGCTGATCAGACAGGGATACCGCTATCGGGAAATTGCTGTGGTGACGGGCGCAGTGGAAGCTTATCAGAGTTATATGGATCCGGTTTTTACGAAATATGAGATTCCATATTTTATGGATACGACCAAAGAAGTGTTATTTCATCCGTTCATTGAATGTATTCGTGCCGCGCTTGAAATTGTGGATACGAATTTTAGTTATGAGGCAGTCATGCGCTTTTTGCGGTGTGGATTCTGTGATATTGCGGAGGACGATCTGGACCGGCTGGACAGTTATCTGGTTGCAACCGGTATCCGCGGCAAAGCGGCGTGGAGCAGACGATGGGGGCATATGCCACGGCAGAAAACGCTTTACGATCTGGAACAGCTCGAAAAACTCCGGGAAAAAATATATGGGTATCTTGAGCCGTTTGCAGCAGTATTTGCCCGAAAAGATGCCCGTGTTTCGGATGGCATCCGGGCATTGTATCAGCTGCTGACACAGCTGGACACCCAGCATCAGTTATGGAACAGGGAACAGCAGCTTCTGGCGCAGGGAGAGGAAACCAGATCCCGGGAATATGCACAGATTTATACAATCGTGATGCAACTTCTGGAAAAATATAATCTATTACTGGGGGAGGAGCCATTGCAGATCCGGGATTTTACCGAAGTGCTGGAGGCAGGACTTTCCGCTGCAGACGTGGCTGTGATTCCACCGGGCTATGACAGTGTTACGATAGGAGATATCGAACGTACACGATTAAATCATATCAGGATTTTATTTTTTATCGGTGTGAACGACGGTATTATTCCGAAAGCGGCAAATGCCGGAGGAATTATTTCCGAATACGAAAGAGAACTTCTGGCAGAAAAAGTGGAGTTAGCACCGGGGGCAAGGGAGCAGGCATTTATTCAGCGCTTTTATCTGTACCGCAATCTTACCAAACCTTCAGAAAAATTATATGTCAGTTATGCAAAGGTTGACAGTGAGGGAAAAGCCATCCGTCCTTCTTATCTGACCGGAGTTTTGAGGAAACTGTTTCCGACACTGAAATTGCAGGAACCGGAGCATATGGAGGCGCATACAGATTTTTATACCAAAGAGGCTGCCGAAGATTATCTCGTCTTCGGACCGCACGAAGAAGCCTGGTATGCGCTTGCCCGCTGGTTCCTGCAGGAGAATGATATGCAAAAGCAGGAGAAGATCCGTAAACTTCTGCATGCGCCGTATACACGGTATGAGGGAGAGCAAATCAGCCGGGCGGTTGCACTTGCACTGTACGGAAGACATCCGTACGGAAGTATTACGCGGCTGGAACGGTTTGCTGCCTGTGCATATGCACATTTTCTGCAATACGGGTTAAAACTCGCGGAGCGTGAGACCAGTGCATTTGAGAGTGTGGATATGGGAAATATCTATCATACGGCCTTAGAACGCTACAGCCGGAAGCTGGAACAATCGGAATATGACTGGTTTGTGGTGCCGGATGCCGTGCGCCGGCAGATGGCAGAGAATGCCATGCAGGAGGCAATTGCAGGGTATCCGGGTATGGCGGTCTGCGATACGGCAGAAAATGCCTATCAGAGAAAACGGATGCTTGCTATTTTTGACCAGACGGTCTGGGCATTGACCAGACAGGTGCGTGCGGGGCAGTTTGTACCGGAAAAATTTGAGGTGACATTTGACGAACTGGAGGGAAAGGAAAGTCTCGAGTACCGGTTATCGCATGATGTGACCATGCGGTTGGAAGGACGGATTGACCGTCTGGATACCTTTGAAGATGAAAATAAAATTTCGATTAAAGTAATAGACTATAAATCCGGAAATACAAAGTTCGATCTGATCCGTGTGTACCGCGGACTGCAGCTGCAGCTGGTGGTTTATATGGATGCGGCGATGGAAATGCTGCGGGGACAGCATCCGAAAAAAGAAATCCTTCCCGGGGGAATTCTCTATTATCACATTGATGATCCGGTACTCGAATCGGATACTCCATTGTCAGACAAAGAGGCCGAGCAGGCGCTGCTTTTCGCACTGCGTCCGGATGGACTGGTGAATTCCGGAGAGGAAATCTATCGTGCCATGGATCAGAATTTTGAGGGAAAATCGCAGATGATCCCCGTGGAAATCAAGAAAAACGGTGAAATTTCCACAGCGCGTTCAAAAGTGGCATCGACGGAAGAGTTTGCGGTGATTACCCGCTATGTAGAGCACGAGATCCGGCAGTGTGGAGAGGCCATCTATGCGGGAAATATTGCGGTGAATCCTTACCGGAGTGATATAGAAACCAGCTGTACCTATTGTCCTTATGGTTCGGTGTGCGGGATGGATGCAAAAATTCCGGGATATGAATACCGGCAGTTTGCATCCATGAAAAAAGAAGAAGTGCTTGACCAGATGCAGACAGAGCTTGCCAGAAACAGGGGAAAGGAGGAGCGATCAGATGAAATGGACGAAGGAACAGCAGAACGTCATTGATTTCAGAAACCGGGATATTCTCGTCTCGGCGGCAGCGGGATCGGGAAAAACAGCGGTGCTTGTGGCACGTATTATCCAAAGGATTCTCGACCCGCAGAATCCGGTTGATATCGACCGGCTTTTGGTTGTGACATTTACGAAGGCAGCGGCGGCGGAGATGCGGGAGCGTATCGGGGCTGCCATTGAGGCAGAATGTGAAAAAGATCCCAAAAACACGCATTTGCGCAGACAGTCGGCACTGATTCACAATGCCATGATCACAACGATTGACAGTTTCTGTCTTTTTGTGGTACGGAATCATTTTGAAGAGATTAGTCTGGACCCGAATTTCAGGATTGCAGATGAAGGAGAGATCCGGCTGCTGGAGCAGGACGTGCTGGAGCAGGTGTTTGAAGATAACTATGCGCGGCAGGAAAAGACGTTTCTTTCACTGATCGATGCCTATGCCGGAAAAAGAAACGACCACGGGGTGCGGGAGATGGTGGCAAAGATTTACAGGATGTCTTTGAGCAGTCCGTGGCCGCAGGCGTGGATGAAAAAACTCACCGAACCGTATCAGGTGGAACATGCACAGGAACTGGTGCAGACAGAGATGCTTGAGGACATTGCGGAACATGCCAGGCTTTTGTTGTGTGACATGTGCACACAGATGACACAGGCACTGCAGTTGTGTAATGAGCCGGATGGACCGCAGGCATATGCAAAGACACTGGAAGCGGATCTGACGCAGCTGCAGCAGGCAGAAAATCTGCAGGGATATCTGCAGGTACAGACATTTTTAAATGGTCTGGTCTTTGGAAAATTGTCACCGATCCGCAAATTCTCCGGGGATGTCAAAAAAAAGGAAACGGTCATGGAGATCCGGTCGGATGTGAAAAAAGAAGTGGAAACGCTGCAGAAAAAATATTTTGCGATGGATCTGGAGACACTGCTTTTGCAGCAGAAACGCTTGTGTCCGTTTCTCGAAGAGCTGGTAAGGCTGGCACTTGAATATACACAGGCAATGGAAACGGCAAAACGAAAGAAGAGAATTGTTGACTTTGCCGACATTGAGCATTTTGCTCTGCGGATTCTCGTGGACGAAAAAACAAAGCAGCCACGGCATACCGCAGAAGAATTCCGCAGACATTTTGCAGAAATCATGATTGATGAGTATCAGGACAGCAACCAGGTACAGGAAGAGATCATGCGTGCGATTTCCATGGAGCCGGAAGGCGGGCATAATCTGTTTATGGTGGGAGATGTCAAGCAGAGCATCTATCGGTTCCGGCTTGCACGCCCCGAACTTTTTATGGATAAATATGCATCTTTTTCGACGGAAGAGAGTCTGCAGCAGAGAATTGATCTGCATATGAATTTTCGAAGCCGTGCACAGGTGCTTGATTTCTGTAATGATATCTTCTACAAAATTATGAGTCCGGATCTGGGACGGGTTGCGTATGACCGGGATGCGGCATTGTATTACGGGGCAAAAAATTATGATGAGAATGCTAAAGGATTTAAACCGGAGCTTTTGCTTTTGGATGAAAAAGACGAATTGCTTTCAGAGACAAAGAATCTGACAAAAGGACAGATGGAAGCGCATATGATTGCCACGCGTATTGCGGATATGAAGCAGCACATGCAGGTGACGGATAAGGAGAGTGGACAGCTTCGGCCGCTGCGTTATTCCGATATTGTCATCCTGCTTCGAAGTTTAAAAGACTACGGAACGGATTTTGTGCAGGTTCTGCAGGGAGCGGGGATACCGGCATATGTGGAGTCTTCGACCGGATATTTTTCGGCATCGGAGGTACAGACGGTGCTGGCAATGCTGCGGATTCTGGATAATCCCTATCAGGATATTCCGATGGCGGCGGTTCTTCGGTCTCCTCTGGTGGGACTGGATGAGGAAGAGATGGCACAGATTCGTGTGGAAAATCCGGAGTGTTCGTTTGCGGAAGCTGCAATGCATGCCATGCAGGATGCCACGGAGGGCGCACTTTATGACTTTTACCGGATGTATCGTAAGCTGCGGGAAAAACAGGATCTGCCGATCCATGAACTGATTCAGAAGATTCTGCAACTTAGCGGATATGGAAATTATGCGGCGGCACTGCCAGCGGGGGAGCGCCGTGCGGCAAATCTTGCAATGCTGGTGGAAAAAGCGGTTGATTACGAGAAAACAAGCTACCGGGGATTGTTTCATTTTCTGCGTTATATCGATAAGCTTCAGAAATATGAAGTGGATTTCGGGGAGGCAGATACCACAGGAGAAAATGCCAATGTTGTCCGCGTGATGACCATTCATAAGAGTAAGGGACTGGAGTTTCCGGTCGTTTTTGTGTCCGGTCTGGGAAGAAAAATGAATCAGATGGATGCCAGCGACCGGCTGGTGGTACATCCGGATTTAGGCCTTGGAATCTGTGAGATTTCCGGTCAGCCAAGAGTGAAAAAAAACAGTGTGTTCTGGTCAGAGATTGCGGACCGGATCCGCAGGGAAAATCTTGGAGAGGAACTGCGCGTATTGTATGTAGCACTGACGAGGGCAAAGGAAAAACTGGTTTTGACCGGAATGATCAAAGATGCCCAAAAAACGTTTTCCGGATATACCGGAAATGTACTTCCGGGGAAGCCGGTCAGTTACCGGCAGAGGGTCCGGGCAGCCAGTTACCTGGACTGGATTCTTCCGGCCATGCTTTCTTATCCGCAGAAATATACGCTCGATGTGGTTCCACCGGAAAAAATTGTATGGGAAGAGGTGGAACAGGCGGCAGACAGCAGGGAAAATTATGAGGAACTTCTGCAGCATATCGATCATGCGAAACCGGAACTGCTTCAGCAGTATGACCAGTGGTTTTCCTACCGTTACCCATATCAGAGTGAGGCTGGCAAAAAAAGTAAATATTCGGTTTCGGAACTGAAGCATGCATCGCTTGTCTTACAGTATGACAGGTCCGAGGGAGAAGCCGTGGTGCCGGATTTTCTGCAGGAAGACCGTGAAGTGTATGTTCCGGACTTTGCAAGAGAAGAGGACAGAGAGTATCCGGCAGCTGAAAACGTAAATCAGGGTGCTATGCGGGGAACCGCGGTGCACCGGGTGATGGAATGTCTGGATTTTGCTGCGATTGCAGATATAGATACCTCTGATGCGGGAGCAGTTTCTGCATTTGTGAAACAGGAACTGGACCGGATGCTTGCAAACGGACAACTGCCGGGGGAATGGTATGCGCTTGTTATTCCGGAAATGATCGAAGCGTTTGTAGAAAGTCCGATTGCTCCCCGGATGGCAGCAGCAGCTGTGCGTGGGGATCTGTACCGGGAGAGACCGTTTGTGATGCAGCATCAGATGGAGGCATCCGGCGGGACGGTGCTGGTACAGGGAATCATAGATGTTTTCTGGATGGAAAATGATAAAATTATTTTGCTGGATTACAAGACGGACCGGGTAAAACAGGCGCAGGAACTTTTGATGCGCTATCAGACACAGCTTCAGCTGTATGCAGATGCATTAAGCCGTGTATTTTCTACGGATACAAAAAAAATGGTGGCGGAAGAAAAACTCATCTATTCGTTTCACCTGAAGGAGGTTGTCACATTATGAGTCGAATTGTACTTGCCTCTGCGTCACCGCGGAGAAAAGAGCTGCTCGAACAGATCGGACTGGAATTTGAAATTTGTCCGGCGAAGGGAGAAGAAGTCATTACTGCTGGTTCTGTGGATGGGGCAGTGTTAGAACTTTCCAGTCAGAAAGCGGAAGAAGTGGCCGCAGGAATTCTTTCCTACAATGAAATCCATCCGGAGCTGGTTACGCCGCAGGACATTCTGGTGATCGGGGCCGATACGGTGGTTGCCTGTGATGGAAATATTCTCGGGAAACCGCGGGATGAAGCGGATGCAGCCCATATGCTTTCGATGCTGTCCGGACATACCCACAGCGTATACACGGGAGTAACGCTTGTTTTTATTGATAAAAACGGCAGAACCGGGGAAACTTCATTTTATGAGAAAACAGATGTCTGCATGTATCCTTTGGATGACGCGGAAATCCGGCGCTATATTGCCGGCGGAGAGCCGATGGATAAGGCGGGAAGCTATGGAATTCAGGGACAGGCAGCTGCTTTTGTGAAGGAAATCCATGGTGATTATAACAATGTGGTGGGACTTCCGGTGGGGCGGTTATATCAGGAACTGAAAAAACTGGGAGTCATGGAGTGGAATTAAGGGATTGTCACAGAGAAATTCCTTCGTTATAATAATAGAAAGTGATTCACAGGGAGGAAAAAGGTATGAACGAATACGATGAGGAGATTTTACATTATTTTCTGGAACACCAGACACAACTTTTCCCGGAGGCGGTAGCGGAAAGTCCGGAGGAAGCAGAAGAGTTTCTGGAGGACTGCATGGCGGTGGTTTGTAAAAATATAAAAGAAGTGCGGGATTATTTTGATGATGCGGGGATGGATGTCGCCGGAATGAGTGAGGAAGAACTGTTAGAGGCAAGTGAGGTTTTTGCTATTCCTGATGGTCGTTTTCTTGTCGTAGAAGGATAAAACGGTATGAAAAAAAAGAGATGGAAACTGGCGGGAATTTTTCTTATGGCAGTGCTTACGGTACCGTCACTCGGAGGCTGTAAGGTTGGAAATACACAGATTCGCCTGTCGTCAGGGCAGCTGAGAAACCATAATGCCATTGTGCGGATCAATGATCATAAATATGATATTAGATATGCAAAACTGTATTTGTGCAATTACCGCAACCTGTATGGCAAAGCGTACGGAACGGATCTCTGGGAATCCTATGATGCGGATTTAGAACAGTATGTCAAGGATGTGACGATTCAGGAACTGACACATATTGCATGTATGGATATTCTGGCAGAAAATCAGGACATGCATCTGAGTGAGCAGGAAAAGAAACAGGCAGCACGTGCGGCAAAAGAATATTACCAGTCACTTACGGAGGAAGAAAAAACGTTCATCGGTCTGTATGAGAGAGAGATCCGTACAGCATATGAAGAGTATGCACTGGCAGAAAAGCTGTATCATGCGCTGACACAGGGAACCGATGAGGAGATCAGTGATGATGAAGCCAGAGTGGTCCGGGTACAACAGATCTATGTAAAAGAAAAAGAAGCACTGCGTGCGGTGCAGGAAAATCTTGCAGCGGGAGATGATTTTGCCTCAGTTGCGAGTGCTTACAATCAGTCGAGGGAGTTTGAGCGCACCATTGCACGTGGAACTTATCCGGATGCGATGGAGGAGATCGTGTTTAATCTCGATGACGGAGCGTGTTCCGATGTGATTGCGGCAGATGACGGGTATTATATCATCCGCTGTCTGAACAAATTCGAAAAAGATCTGACGGAGGAAAACAAGGAAAAAATCCGTGTAAAGAAAAAAAAAGAACGATTTGAAAACGAGTACCAGACGTTTGTGAAGAATTCCACGTTTTGCTTAAATGATAATCTGTGGGACGATGTGACGTTAAAAGATGTGTCCGGCATCGGGACGGATTCTTTTTTCAGCACATATGAGAAATATTTTACAACAGGAGAAAATACAGAGACGACATGAAATGGGAATTTGATATTTTATATGCACTGCAGAAGATTCATCAGCCGGTTCTTGACCATATCATGACAGGACTCTCCACGATAGGAAATGCCGGTATTTTCTGGATTGTACTTGGCCTTGCGCTTTGTATTCCGAAGAAATACCGCAAAATTGGAATCCAGATGGTGATATCCATGGCAATTACGTTTATCATTGGAAATCTGATCTTGAAAAATCTGATCGCAAGAGAAAGACCCTGCTGGCTGGATACACAGATTGCCCTGCTCATAAAAAGCCCAAAGGATTATTCCTTTCCGTCCGGGCATTCCATGAACGGATTTGCTGCATCCATCGCACTTTTATGTAATGATAAAAAGCTTGGAATTCCGGCAGTGATTTTAGCATCACTGATTGCGTTTTCCAGACTGTATCACTTTGTTCATTTTCCGACCGATGTAATGGTGGGAATTTTAATCGGTACGACCGTGGCAATTCTGGTGCATGCGGGTTATCTGAGAGGGAGCCGCAGACATTTTTCGTAATTTTTAATATCTTTTAATATCTATAGAAGCAAAAAAGGGCGTGTGAAAAAACGAGAGTTTTTTCATTCGTCCTTTTGCTTATAGTTATAATAATAGCTATATTACATAAAAAAGGGTATAGTTCCCCTTACCCCATAAGAATGATATTATGAAATTTTATGCGGCAGCTGCAACTTTTTTCTGTTTGTTGTGATATTTATAAAGATTGTGTCCGATAGAAACGAGAAATACTTCAAGCAATACAGATTTTATTCCTCTTCGGACAATTCTTTTGTACCACCGGTCGTTTTTCATG
>OJMP01000956.1_pt1 | contig 22846 bp, 18 predicted proteins | sample 1597311 | NCBI WGS metagenome assembly OJMP01 (sample SAMEA2452134, study PRJEB22498) | human gut metagenome | biome: human feces; feature: human gut; material: feces | place: Australia | collected 2012 | reverse complement strand
TAGCAGTAACTTCTTTTTTACCGGAAACAGTAACAGAAACAACACCGCCGCCTGCGCTTGCCTCGTAGGATTTCTCCTCTAATGCCTTTGTGGTCTCAGCCATCTGCTTCTGCATCTTCTGAGCCTGTTTCATTAAGTTATTCATGTTACCAGGCATACCACCTGGGAATCCACCTCTTTTTGCCATAATAAAATCCTCCATTTTAATAATTACATACTCTTGGAGTCTTTCTTGCACTTGCCTTTGCGGCTGATTTTTCGCCAGTTGCGCCCAAATTTTTGAGGCGTACGCACTGCATATGCCTTAAAAATTTGGACATAGCTGAAAAAAATCTTCTCACAAGATCAAGCACAAAAAGATTCCGGGAGCACATTAACACGCTTTAATGTGTTTATACACCAGAAATAATATTTTGCCAATAATTAATTACTCAAAAATAACCGTCTGGTGAATCTTGCTTAAATCAATATAGTTAGATTGTTCCGTTGGTTGATGTGTACTGGATGTACATTCAAAAGTTACGACCTTACCTGTCTGTTCTGCAACAAGTTCAGATAAAAGATCCAGATTTTTGTGATGTTCTCGCTCAAAGTATTCTTTTGCCAGGTCATTATTTGTAAAGACAAGCTGCAAAATAGTACTGCTGTCAGCTACCGCAACTCTGGCGGCGCGAAGAAACTGCTGCATCGGCATGGATGTTTGATTTACAATATCGTTCCAGTGACTTGCAATTTCTTTCAAGTCATCAGCTTCTGCTGGGGAAAAACGCTTTTCTAATGCTTCTTCCGGTGAAATCTGTCCTTCTGTTCCCTGCGGAAATGCACCAGATACGGCACTGTTTCCAGTTCCATTAACCATACCTGCTGTTCCTGCGCCTGCTGCGCCGGAAGTGCCAAGAGGCTGACCGGTATATGGATCATAGGCAAAAGTACCATTGTTGGTTATCATCCCGGTATTCCCCAGTCCATTTGCAGGAATCATTGGGATGCCTTGTGCAATTTTGTCTTCTAACTGCCGGATACGCTCCGAAAGACTTTCCGTATCGGATTCCATTTCGGGGCGGCAGAGCTTAATGAAGCCAACCTCCAGGAGAACACGCTTCTGTGTGGCAGTCCGAATCTGATTAGAAAGTTCGGAAAGCAGCCGGATATAGCGTAAAAGTGCAATAGTATCTACCATAGAACACTCTTCCTTTAGAGCGGCAATCGTTTCTTTTGACATATCAAGACTTTCTTCAGCACCCTCCTGATCTTTTAAGATAAGAAGATTTCTCAGATACCAGAGAAAATCGGAAAGGAACTGAGAAAGCTCCCGGCCCTCTGTGATCATGCTGTCAATGATATCAAGAGCGGCGATAGAGTCATGATTTAAAATATTACGAAGTAGTGCGCTGAAAACAGAAGTGTCTGCAGTACCAAGTACTTCGAGAACATTGTCATAAGTAAGCGTCTGCCCAAGATAAAAAGCGATGCACTGGTCAAGAAGACTTAAGGCATCTCGCATGGAACCGTCCGCTGCACGGGCGATATAACGAAGAGCCTTTTCATCTGCATCCACCTTCTCTTTCTCCATTAAGGATACAAGATGGTTCGTAATCGTATCAACGGAAATTCGTTTAAAATCATATTTTTGACAACGGGAAAGGATCGTAACAGGAATTTTGTGTTTTTCTGTTGTAGCCAAAATAAAGATAACATAAGAAGGAGGTTCTTCAAGCGTTTTCAAAAGAGCATTAAATGCTCCGGAAGAAAGCATATGAACCTCATCAATAATATATACCTTATAACGTCCCTCAACTGGGGAATATTGTACCTGTTCCCGAATATCACGAATATTCTCCACACCGTTATTGGAAGCCGCATCAATTTCTAAAACGTCAAGAGAACTCTGGTTATTAATTGCCTGACAGGAAGGACAGGCATTACAAGGGTTCCCATTAACCGGGTGTTCACAGTTTACTGCCTTTGCAAAAAGCTTCGCAATGGAAGTCTTACCAGTACCCCGGGTGCCGCAGAAAAGATAGGCATGCCCTATTCGGTTGTAAATAATCTGATTTCTCAATGTCTGGACAATGGCATCCTGCCCTTTTACTTCATCAAAATCACTCGGACGCCACTTCCGGTATAAAGCCATATAGCCCATCGAATCACTCACTCTCCCAGAAAAATATGCTTAAAACATTTTAGCATATTTACAGGTGAACAGGCAACTATAGCTTTTAGGGATAGGAGTCTTTTCTTTTATTTTACAGAAGATTTATATTAAGTGTTCTCAAAAAGTCTGCAAATTGCTTCAAAAAAGAATGTCGTTCTTCATTCTGTGCCAGAACTTTTTGCAGTTTTTCCAGTGTTCTTGGAGGAATCCAGCTTTTTCGATGATTATAGTATTGATTGGATATTTTCCAGAACTTTTCAGGATATAAAAAAAGTAAATATAAGAAAAGAAAATCTTTTTCTGTGAGATGCCGGTAAATAGAATAACCGGAAATCCCTGTCTCAAAAAAAGCATAGTCGTAATGATTTTTTTCTAAAGTTTTTCGAAGAAAAAGATAGAGATCCAAAAGGTAAGGCTGATAACACAAAGATTCAAAATTGACTGTAGCAACAGAATAATCCGGTAAGATTAATACGTTATGGTAATGATATGCGCCGTGGCACATGCCGCAGTCCGTATCAGCGAGATCAGCTTCTGCTTTAAGAAGGTGTGCAAGGGCATGGGAAGCTTCCTTATAAAATGAATCAAAACAATCCATGTAAAGAAGTTCGAAGTCATTTTTCCCGCGAACTTTCCCGATAAATTTTCGGATAGAACGGAGTTCACGGTTTTTTCGCTCAAAAAGATGACTTGTGGTTTCTGTTTTCAGATTTTCAAAAGGAATTTCCTCAATAGAAGAAGATACCTTATGTAAAAAAGCAAGATTTCGGCAGGAAGCAGCCACATCAGACAGGTTCCGGCAGTCACATTCTCTACCTTTAAAATAATGTTTCAGGACAAATGGAGTGCGGTAACGGTCATAGGTAACAAGACTCTCTTCCTTTGTCAGAAAATAACGGTCTGTAGTAAGAAAACCAGCATTAGCAAGCTTTTCTTTCCACTCATATTCCAGAGCAAGTTTCTGGAGGGAACCGTGATATTCTTTTAATAAGGCAAGCCCCTGCTCTGTCTCGCACTGGAAAGTTCCGCGGCTTCGAAAAGTAGACAGAACTTTTACATCGTACTGCTCTAATAATTCTTTGTATTTTTCGCTCAAAAAAATCCCTCCAAACTAATGTACTCTAAAAAACTTCTCACAAAATCAAGCGCAGAAAGATTCTCAGAGTACATATAAGACAGACAACGGATTACGGAATAAACATGGTCTATCCTATGTGTAAAAGAGGGATGTTATGTGTAAAATTACTGAACTTCCTGATAAATTTTCAAGGCAAGTTCTTCAAGTTTCTCATATTCATTTAATTCAGGATTATTAAGCACCTGTGCGAGCAATGCATTAAGAATTGCACCAATCATTTTCCCCTCAGAAATACCTAATGCTTTTAACTGATTTCCATTAATTTTAAGATCCTTTAAAGTAAGACAGTCATTTGCAGTAAGAATCTCTCTGTAAGCTTCCCTTGTCTCTTTAAGGGCAGTAAGCTTTTTAAGGCGCATAAAATCACTCTGTGCGGAAATATCAGCTTCCATCACATCAAGAAGATAAGGAAAAAGATCGACACCGACTCTGTGAATAATCTTCCTTACATGCTTACGTCCTGTACCTAAAGGGTCATTAAAACGAATATCATGGTTTGCAATCAATGTTGTGACCATGTGCGTAGTCTGATTGTCAAACTTAAGCCGTTTGAGGGCAGCCTTTGCAAGGTCAGCACCGACGGCATTGTGATTATAAAAATGATCAATACCATTCTCATCCGTTGTGCGAGTCTCTGGCTTGGCAATATCATGAAGCAGCATTGTGAGACGAAGAACCGGATTCGGGGCAATCGTTTCAACAGCGTGAACTGTATGGTCACCTACAGAATAAATATGATGCGGGTTATTCTGTGGAGTTTCCATCATACGATCAAACTCTGGAAGAAAAACACTTGTAAGGCCAGTCTCATAAGCAGCGCGAATCATTTCAGGATGGCCGGAAACCAAAAGCTTCATCAATTCTGTCTGAATACGTTCCGCACTTACATCCTTAAGAAATGTATGCTGGGCCTCAATCGCCGCCTTAGTATTTTCTTCAATCTTAAAATTTAACTGTCCTGCAAAACGAACTGCACGAAGCATTCGAAGCGCATCCTCATCAAATCGCTCTGCAGGATTACCAACACAGCGGATGATTCGATCAGTTAAATCCTGAATTCCTCCAAATAAATCAACAAGCCCCTGCTCTTCATTATAAGCCATCGCATTAATCGTAAAATCACGACGCATCAGATCTTCCTTAAGATCAGAGGTAAAAGTCACTTCATTCGGACGGCGGTGGTCTTCATAAGTTCCATCAATTCGGTAAGTTGTCACCTCATATCCGACTTTATCCATCATAATCGTAACTGTACCGTGTTTCAGTCCTGTATCAATTGTTCTTGGAAATAATGCTTTAACCTGCTCCGGCAGCGCAGAAGTAGTAATATCCCAATCCGCAGGCTCTTTTCCAAGAATAGAATCCCTTACACAGCCACCAACAACGTATGCTTCGTAACCATGAGCAGAAAGTGTCTTGATAATATCAGAGGCATGTTTTGGAATAGAAATATGCATGGGTTAATCCCCCTCCTTTCGAAAATGTTTTTATCTCTTTATTGCGATAATTATAACATAAAAAAAGGTTTATTACTATTTAATTCATTAGACAAACTACAGACGAATTAAACAGGGGAGGGGATTTGGGGACGAGATGCGAGAGCTTCTGCTTGCTCGAGAAGAGGTTCACTGGCTCGTCTGTTTATTCACCCAACCACAAATTACTATTTTCCTTTTGTTTGCATATATTAAAGTAAGCACCTTTCAGGAGTATCAGAATATGTCTCAAAGTACAAAAAAGCAAGGAACATCCATAGTCCTTTTTCCACTATGGGTGTTTATATTCTGCCTTTGCCTCAACGGTTGCACCGTCTTAAACATAAATAGTTTTCATTTCGGCAAACTGGGAAAGAAAGAGCAGGGGCAGGCGGTAAAGTATGAGATATGCAGTGGGAAGAATATGCCGGAGCGACTGCAGAAGATTATTGAAGAGAGAAAAAAGAAACCGGGAACATTTGCATATAAGAATTCGAAATATACATATTTGGTGGTCTGTTATGGGGAGAAATCCTATAGTGGTTACAGTGTCAGGGTGGAGCAATGCTGGAAAGATAAGGAGCAGCTTTACTTAGAAACGCAGTTAATAGGTCCGGCAGCGGGGGAAGAAGTAGTGGAAACGCTGACGTATCCCTTTTTAGTTGTGCGTTGTGGGCGGACAGAACTTTTGTGCCGGATTGAGTCCTGAAAAAATCATAAACCAGCCAGAAGCAACATATACTGATAACGAAGCCGAAAAGACGGGTAGAGTGTGTCCGCATAAAATATAGCAAGTTTTATTGGGTGGAGGTTTATTTATGAAGGTTGAAAAGAAAGCGGTTCGTTCAGGTATTTTAAAGTTAGAAAAAAATGTGCAGATTACGCTTGATGAGGATATGAATGTGCCGGATACCCGGCCGGATGTGGAAAAGATTATAGAGAGCCGAGGCGAGGTACATATTGATGAGATAGAAGTGCTGACAGACCGTATGCGCCTGCGGGGGAATTTCCTCGTGCAGATTTTGTATCTGAGTACGGATAAAGAGCAGCAGATTTCCTGCATGGAGCATGAGTTTTCCATAGAAGAATTTATGAATGTGGAGAGTGCAGAAAGCAGCGATATCGCAAAGGTGACGGCCGACCTTGAAGATCTCACGATTTCCATTATCAATTCCAGAAAATGTGGTGTGCGTTCTGTTATATATTTTCACATAGCCATTTCCGAAATGAAGTTTGTGGAGTGTACGACTGGAATCGAGAAAAAGGAAAATGTCCAATGCTTATATGAGTCTCCGTCCATGACGGAAATTATCATGAATAAAAAAGATATTCAGAGGATTAAGGCAAGTGTCAGCCTGCCAGCAGGTAAGCCGAATATCAAAGAGATTCTCTGGAATTCAATGCAGCTTCGGGATGTAGATATCCGTATGATGGAAAATAAATTATCTATCCGGGGAAGTCTTTTCCTGTTCATTCTTTATCAGGCAGAAGAGGGTAGCGAATCACTGCAATACTACGATTGGGAGATTCCATTTACCAACGAATTAGACTGTGCGGACAGTCAGGAGAATCTTATTGGGAATATAGCGGTAATGCTCGGAAACCATCAGGCAGTGATTAAGCCGGATATTGACGGCGAGCCAAGAGATGTGGAAATAGAGGCGGTATTAGAACTTGACCTGAAAGCTTATCGGGAATTTAAAATGCCTTTGCTTAAAGATATGTATGCAAATGACCGAAAATTAAAATTAAAAACCAGTCCGATTACATTTGAAAATCTCATTTTCCAGAATAACGCGAAAACAAAGGTAAGTCAGCGGGTGGAGGCAGCAGGAGAGATTCATAAACTTTTACAGGTTCTTAATGTAGAAGGAAATGTACGAATCGAAGACTTTCAGCTTACTAAACAGGGCATCGCAACGGAGGGACTCATTTTCTGCAAAGTTCTTTATATAGCAGGAGATGATACCGCGCCGATTCAGTCCAAAGAAATCGTTATTCCATTTGAATATTTAGTAGAAATACCAGAAGTAGCCGAGACAGACCGCTGTGAGATTCGCGGTGTGCTGGAACAGATTGGTGGTTATGTTGTGGACAGCAACGAATTAGAAATCAGGGCGGTTGCCGGAATCTATGTAACCGGTTTCTCACCACAGACAATGTATATGATTGATGAAGTAGAGGAAATTCCGTACAGTGAGGAAGAAATTTCGAGGATTCCGTCTATTACAGGCTATATCGTAAAAAGCGGAGACACTCTCTGGAATATCGCAAAACATTACGGAACGACAATAGAAAAAATGAAGCAATATAATGAAAATCTCACAGAACCATTAGAAACAGGGCAGAAATTGTTCCTGTTAAAAGAAATGGAAAGTCTCATAGGGGAGTGACATCCTCCACCTGCCGTAAAGATGGGAGACTTCTTGCTGGAAGAGGATAAATACATAAAAGTAATGAACAAAAATGCCGGGGTCAGAGTAATTTCTGATTCCGTCTTTTTTGTGCTTAAAAATATATAGAAAAAGTACGCATTTACATTAAATAATTGCGTTTTATGTAGTATAAGCAAGAAAATGATAAAAATATTGTAAAAAAAAGGATAATTCTTTTCAACTTATTGATAAGAAAAAACGAGGATTGTAAAATAAGAAACATAAATAAGACACGGCATTAAGACGTATATACAACATCTATATTATGGGGATATTAGATGGATCATGTATGACGTTGCAGACATTAATAAGATTGAGAGCATAATTAAGAATTAAAAGCCGGGGAAAGGTTTAGTTATGGCAGAGAAAGAATTAAGAAGGATGAGTCGTCCTGAATTAATAGAAATTATATATGCGTTAAAATCTAATGAGGAATCTTTGCAGAAGAAGAATGCAATCGTACGATTCAGATTTCAGAGGCAGGCTTTATTGCAGAGGCTGCCCTTCAGTTGAACGATATATTTTCTACTGCCCAGGCCGCAGCCGATGATTATCTCACATCTATTAAAGCAGCGAACGTTTCAATGGAAGAAGAACAGAAAGCCGCAGAAAAGGAGCAGATGCTGAATGGAGCGGACGAGTAAAGAGGAAGTAAACATCCCCTCGATTAAAGAGATACGTCTTGAACGTCGGCGGTTAGCACGACAGAACCGTAAGCGACGCATATTTTTTAATACAACAATTACATGGGATGGTACAAATCGTACAGGTGTGCTTACTAGTTTGACTGGTAATCAGGAAGATGGAAAGATTACATTTGCACCTAATGATGACAAGAGTGAATTAGTTACAAACGTAGTCAACAAGAAAGGTTCCACTCTCCCATCCACCGGTGGTATCGGTACAACAATCTTCTACGTTGTTGGTGCTATCTTAATGGTTGGAGCAGCAGTTCTTCTTATCACAAAGAGACGTGCTGAGAACTAATCCGTTCTGAATGTTTATAACAACAATTTGATATTATGAGATTTTCAGGGGCAGGGGCTTTTAGCTCCTGTCCCAATCTTAAAGGTAAATATATGCCTGCACAGTTACACAAACAAGATTTTGTGAGAGCATAAATATACAAAAGGAAATGACATCAGGGAGAGAACTATGAAGTCTGGAAAGAAGTCAGAGAAAAAATCAAAGAAAACATTGAAAAAAAAGAAGTTGAGTTCGAATATTACCACTATCATTTTAATATTGATTTTCCTCGTGGGGCTGTCCGTGATGTTATATCCGACCGTGAGCAATTATATTAATCAGAGGCATCAGTCAAAGGCGATTGCGGCATACGATGAAAAGGTGTCGGAAATGAAGCCGGAGGATTATACGAAGTATTTTGAAGCGGCGGAGAAGTACAATAAGAAGCTTGCGAAAAATCCATCTGCATTTTATAACCCGGATGAAATTAAAGGTTATGAGAAAATACTTGATATTAGTGGTACAGGTATTATGGGTTATATCACAATCAAGAAGCTTGGTGTAGAGCTTCCGATTTATCATGGAACAGATGAGGGTATTTTACAGATTGCGGCCGGACATTTGAAAGGAACCAGTTTTCCGGTTGGCGGAGACAGTACGCACAGTGTTATTTCTGCCCACCGTGGTCTGCCGAGCGCAAAGCTTTTTACAGACCTCGATAAAATGGAAGTAGGAGATACATTTACTATTACAATTTTGAATCGAGAGATTACTTACGAGGTTGATGATATTTCTATCGTTCTTCCAGATGAAACGGATAGCCTGCAGATTGAAGATAAAAAGGATTACTGTACCCTGATGACCTGTACACCGTATGGTATTAATACACATCGTCTGCTTGTGCGTGGCCATTGTATCGGAACCGGAGAACCGCAGCATATCCATGTTACAGCAGAAGCGTTCCAGATTGACCCGACAATCACGGCATCCGTTATGGGAATTATTCTTCTTATCATGCTTTTAATTCGTGTCCTTATCCGTACACGGAAAAAAGGACAGGAAGGAAAACATTTAAAATGTAATCAGGTATTTCTTCATCTGAAAAGGGGAGATCTGATAGGCAATAATAAAAAAACAAAATAATAAAAGGCATTTAAAATGAAAACCAGCCACAAAGAGCAGATTTTCTCTTGAAGGAAAGAGATGCTTCTTGTGACTGGTTTTGTATTTTGTAAATTTTGCATAATAGGGATGCCTGACTTTCGTCCGCCCTTCCTATGCTTCCTGAATGTTATTAATTACTTCCTGCTGCTGATTAAGCAGATGTGTTTTCATCAGTTCCTTTGCCTTTATAGAATCTCTGCTGGAAATGGCATCAAGCAATTCCCGATGTTCCTCCACAAGATTAGAGCGCTGGCGAATATCTTTCACATATTCCATGCGGTAACGATAGAACTGTTCGCGCAGATTATTGATAATAGAAATAAGGCGGTCATTGTTTGTTGCGCGGAAAATGGTATCATGGAAAGTCTCATCTTTATCTACGATATCGAGAATATCCCCATTCTCTACGGAACGGATGAAGTCCTCATGAGCCTGACGTAAATCATGAAGCCCAGACTGATCAATTCGTTCGCAGGCAAGAACAGCAGCGAATTCTTCAAGAACAGTACGGATTTCGATGACATCACGAAGATTTTTTTCTGTGATTCTGGCTACTTGAGCACCTTTTCGTGGAATCATGATAACCAGGCCTTCCAGTTCTAACTTACGAATAGCTTCTCTTACAGGAGTACGGCTTACACCGAGGCGGTTGGCAAGAGAAATTTCCATGAGACGTTCTCCCGGTGCGAATTCACCAGTAATAATTGCCTGGCGAAGTGTGTTAAATACAACGTCACGAAGTGGCAGATATTCATTTACATTAAAGTTAGTGTCTTTCATTAGTTGTTTCTCCTTCCCTTTTTCGCTGTATATTTATCCCCCTGTGTCAGCGAACTGTTTTTTTTCGAAAAATGATTATGATTTTTCTGCGATTTCGACCGTGGGAGATTTTTACTAAATGGGCGGACAACGGCGGTCTGCCGGATTCCCGGGTCATTATGGAAAAATTCAGCTGCCTTTCCGGCGGCTTCTCTTGAGGTAAATATACCAAATACGGTGGAGCCACTTCCGCTCATAAGCGCATTGACAGCTCCTAATCTTCTCATATCTTTTTTTATCTGTACGATAGCTGGATAATGCTTTTCTGTAACCTGTTCTAATACATTACCCATACGGTCGGTGATACCTGTAAGGTCACCGTGGCTGATGGCCTGAATCATTCCGTCTATGTCTGGATGGGCTGTCTGTTCATCGAGATGCAGGTGCTCATATACAAACTTTGTAGACATAGAGAAAGATGGTTTTACAATTAAAAACCAGCATGGCGGAATAGAAGGAAGAGGAGTTAATATCTCACCGATTCCTTCAGAAAGTGCGGTTCCTCTCATAATGCAAAATGGAATGTCTGCGCCAAGGGTAAGCCCATGTTTAATAAGCTCGTCCTGTGTTATTCCAAGAGAAAATAGCTGATTCATGCCTACCAGAGCAGCGGCAGCATCGGTACTTCCGCCGGCCATTCCTGCAGCAACAGGGATGTGCTTTTCAATTGCTGCATCAACACCGTCTGAAATATTATATGCAGTACGTATCGTGTCAATGGCCCGATAGACAAGGTTCTTCTCATTGAGGGGGAGGTAAGGCAGATTCGAAGAAAGACGAATCTGTCCGCATGTATTCTTCTGTAAAGTAATGTAGTCAAAAAGCTTCACTGTCTGCATAATCATTCTGACTTCGTGGTAACCGTCTTCCCGCCTTCTAAGTACGTCCAGTCCCAGATTCACCTTGGCATATGCTTTCAAATGTAAGGGCTGAGTCATAAAAATTGTACCTCCTCTGTATCTTGTATACAATTATTATAACGCATTTTTGCAAAAAATCAAGAAAGAAACACCTGTATAAAAAAGAAAAAATTTCTCAATACTAACAGAGTATTTTTGCGGAAAATATAGGGAGAAATATTCTTAATGTTATGCGGGTATAACAATTTGAGATTCCAGTAAAATATTAAAAGTTGATAAGCCCGCAGGCAAAAGTTTAAGAATAATAAATAAGAGATTTTAGTGGCATATTTTTAGTGGCCTATTAAAAAGAGCTGGAGGGGAAAAGTGCGAATAAAGTATAACAGAGACCAGAAAATAAAAGGAAATCTTACCCAGAATTTTGATAAAGATTACGCATTTTTGGAGAAAGCATTAGACCGAAGCGGGGATATTGTAAAGAATGTATTTTATGTAGGAGACACCGCTGATATACAAAGTATTATGGAAGAGCAAACAGATGCAAATACAGACAGTGACACAAACAGTATTATGGAAGAGCAAACAGATGCGAATACAGACAGTGATATAGGTAGAAAAACAGTTTCGAAAAGAATAGTGAAAACTACGCAGAACAATAAAAAAATAAAGCCTAAAAAAGCAGCAGTCATCTATGTCGATGGAATGACGGATGCAGATATGGTGGAAGACTTCGTGATCCGTCCGCTCCTTAAAAATAAATGTGAAAAAACAGGGCATGATTTTCTCTCTTATGTAGAAAATCATGTGATGGAAACAGTGGACTGGAAAGAGGATGAAAGTTTTGAAGATATTTTAACAGATATTTTATCAGGAAATACCCTGCTTTTGCTGGAAAGCTGCCCGAAAGCAATTATTTTATCTACAAAGAAATACCCATCAAGAGGGGTAGGGGAAACCCAGCAGGAAATGGTTATCCGCGGTCCGAAAGACAGTTTTACAGAAAATATGCGAATGAATACAGCATTGATTCGCCGCCGAATCCGTGATTCTCGCCTGAAAATGGAGCATACGATGGTTGGGGAGCGCTCCAAAACAGATTTGGCAATTGTATACATGGATGATCTTGTTCAGCCGGAACTTCTTGAAAAGGTAAGACAAAAAGTAAATGCACTCAGCTTTGATGGTATTTTAGATGGAGGAATGGTAGAGCAGCTTTTAGAAGAGAATGTATGGACACCATTTCCACAATTTCAACATACAGAACGGCCGGATAAGGCGGCAAGTGGATTACTGGAGGGGAGAATCGTTCTTGTTGTGGATAACTCTCCGGGCGTGTTAATTTTGCCCGTCACTTATCAAATGTTTTTTCAGGCAGGTGACGATTACTATACCCGATTTGAAGTGGCATCATTTGCCCGTTTGCTTCGCTTTGCAGCTTCATTGTTTGCGATAGGATTTCCGGGATTGTATGTTGCCATAGCAGCATTTCATACAGAAATGCTCCCAACCTCCTTTTTGTTATCCATTGCAACAGCACGAACTGGCATCGTCATTCCAGTTGCTTTAGAAGTTTTGCTTATGGAATTTCAGTTTGAACTATTAAAAGAAGCAGGAATTCATTTGCCCGGACAGCTCGGAGGAACAATCGGCATTGTTGGTGGTCTCATCGTAGGCCAGGCAGCAGTGGAAGCGGGAATTGTCAGTACAATCGTTGTTATCGTTGTATCTTTTACAGCTATTGCATCATTTATCGTGCCAAATGAATCCTTTGGCGCCGTATTTCGTTTGTTAAAGTTTCTTTTTATTGTTACCGCAGCAATATGGGGAATTTACGGCTATCTTCTCACTTTTGCCGCATTATTATTGCATTTATCTCAGATAGAATCCTTCGGTGTTCCATATATGCTGCCTTCTGTTTGTGGGGAAAACTTAAATTATGATGATAAAAAGGATCATTATGTTCGCTATCCATTTGCTTATATGAAAAAAAGACCAGTATTTACGAGAGAGGGCCGGAGAATTCGAAAAAGATAGATACGCTATCAAAAAATTTACAGGCAGAAGATGTAATGATTCATAAAAGGATGAAGAAAAGAAAACGAAAATAGAATGAAAATAAAATGGGGGACGGTCAAAGAGGAGGATGTATAAAATGTATGAAAATAAGATTTCTGCAAGGCAGTTACGCAGAATGATCTTTATAGAAACATTTGGAGCGGGAGCATTATCTATACCGGCATTTGCCTGCTATAAAGAACAGAATGGCTTTTGGAGCCTGATTTTTTATGGGGTGTTTTTGGCGGGAACGATTGCCTTTTTTATTATTTTTTCTGGAAAAATAAGTGAAGAAAATTTTGAAAACAGAAAAATAGGTAAGACAGGTCTGGCAAGGGATGCAAATATCAATGTTTCAAAAATGCAAACAAGGCTTAAATCTATAAATTTTCCGGAAGTTTTACCACAGCCAATAAAATTTGTATACATGATTCGTTTTTTCATAAATGCAGTAGCACTTTTTTATTTCTTTGGTAAGACAATTCAGACTGTTTATATGCCAGAAAGCAGCTTTTTATTTATTATTTTTCCTGCTGCGATTTTGCTTTGCTACAGCTTGTATACAACATTACAAAAAAGAGCCAGATTTTTAGAAATCATTTTTCCGTGGATTATAACGACATATTTTATTGCTGTGATTTTATCATTTATCGGAATTGAAAAAGCAATGCAGATAGGGAATGCAGGAGAACTCTGGCAAGGAATTCTTTCAGATAATATTTTCCGAAGCATGGGAAACGGATATTTGATGTTACTGTGCAGCAGTCCAATAGAATTTCTCTTGTTTTTGAGGCCTGCTGCCGAAGAAAGAGGAACCGAAACAAAAAATAGAAAAGTAGAGGACAAAAATAATAAAGAAGGTAAAAATAATAGAGAAGGTAAAGATGATAAAGCAATACGGGACATAATAACAGCCGTCGCAGGTGCGATTCTCTGTAATGTTTTATTTTGTTTCCTTTCCGTGCGAACACTTGGCCCAACTCTCACAAGCCAGTCAGAATGGCCAGTCATCAAAATGATGCAGCTAATCCGAATGCCGGGCGGGTTCTTAGAACGATTTGATATCCTGCCGATTATATTTTGGATACTGTGCATGATGGCGGTTTTAAGCGGTTATCTCTATTATGGATGGAGTATTTTTCAAACACGCTCTGGAGGATGTTTGAAAAATTTTTTAGGAATTACTTTTGTCTGCTTAGTGCTCTTGACTTGCGTTGTGGAAAAACACACTCTTTTGTGGACGTTTTATCTCAAATATAAGGCATTTGTGGATTTCCCGCTGTCCTTAATATTGCCACTTGTAGTTTGGCTTTTTAAAAGACAGAAAGATTTCAATTATCAAGAAAAAACAGAAAAAGATAAAGAAGAAAGAAAAAATATTGCAAAATATAAGAACAATAAGCAGGTAAAGTATTTTGCAGGAATAACTCTTTTAATCTTTCTCCCAATTCTTTTTTCCTTAACTGGCTGCCAGCGCCTTACCGATGTAGAAGAAAAAAACTATATCTTATCCATGTACGTCGATTATTCCTCTGATGAAGAAAATGCTTATCAGTTTTGGATAGCTCGGGCAAATTTAAGCGAAATGGAGGGGCAAAGCGACGAAATTCCCTGCCAGATTACAAAAATAGAAGCCCGGAATCTACAGCAATTAGAAGAAAAATACTTGGAAACAGTCCCCGGAAAAACCGAGTGGAATCATATTTATACAATTTTCTTAGGTTCGGGAATAGCATCAAATAAAACAGCATGCACTCATCTGCTGAAAGAATGGGATAATGAGTGGCAGAAATCTCCGAATGTTCTTCTGGCACTATGTCCCGAAAACCCGAAAGAACTATACAAAATAAAAAATATTCCTGCCGGAGCAGCAGGACAGGAAATAAACCTTCTCGCAGAACAAAACAAAGAAAAATATTCCGGACAAAGCGTATTTGATAGCCAACAGAGATCCTATTTTAATGCTACATATAATACAAGCCGATTATTCAAAGTCTGAGAATAAAGATTTACCTGAATTTTTATTCGCGTTAGGAGTGGGATTCCCTAAAACTAGTGGCTCCACTGAAACTGCAAATTATAAGGTTAACTTAATTGAGTTGCGAAATTGGGTGGACGTTTATGACAATTATGATGACGATGAGGATATGTAATGAGTGGTAAAGAAAATGAATTAAGAGAAAAGTGGAATACTATTAATTACTATTCTGGTGGAGCATTGAAATTATCTGTAAAGCATCCGCTTGAGTGGTATGTTCGATATGCAACACCGGAGCATAAGTCTGTTGTAATAGTGAGCCAAAAGGCAATTAAAAAAATAGATTCGTCAAAATGTATCGATGCTTCATGTAATCAGAGGAAGGATGGAAAATATGCAATTTCCTTTACATTGATGGATCGAAAACAGGAAGATGTTTTCATAACAATGGCAGGAGATATTATCGAGTATTCCAATGTAGAAACTGATGATATTGCATTGCTTAAAGTATTGCGCAGATATAACGCATGGTTAAAACTATTAGACCATAAAAGCAATGCGGTATTAGGTAGTAATACACAGAAAGGTCTCATTGGAGAGTTGTTGTTCCTGAAGGAACAAATAGAAAATGGAATGCTACCGTCTGTTGCTTTAGAAGGCTGGGTTGGTTCAGAAGGAGCAGATCAAGATTTTGTATATGCAGATTGTTGGCATGAGATTAAATCTACAGGTGCTTCATCTTCAGAAATATCAATTTCTTCTGTTGAGCAATTAGATAGAAATGATGAAGGAGAATTGGTTATTTATCGTATCGATAAATGTGCACCGGATCAACCAAAATCATTCACGTTATATGGATTGGTTCATGAGGTAATAGAGTTGATTTCACGACACGGCGAAAATCCAGATGAGCTAATATTAAAACTTGGCGCCGCAGGTTATATTGACATGAAAGAATATGATAAACAGCATTTTAGTGTGTCCTCAAAGCAAGTATACACTGTAAATGAATCATTTCCGCGAATACGGAGAGTTGATGTTCCGACAGAAATAACGAATGCTGTTTATCAGATAGATATCCCTAGCATAAAAAGCTGGGAAAAGTAACGAAAATGGGAGGATGTTAGCATGGATTCTACCGAATTTAAAAAAGATTTTATAGAGAGTATAAAAACTGCTGCAGCAGTTACAGGAGAAGGGTCATGTGCATCCTTTGTAGATAATATGGCGCAGTATCTAATTGATGCTGAGGCGTTATCAGATTTCACACCGTCTTTTTATAAAGGCAAAAGTGGGCGTAGTAATTATAGAGTAGACGGTTATGTATACGATGAATTCGATAATACGATGAATCTTATTATTGCGGATTTTGATGGTAATGATTTGGAACGCCGACTTACCGGAACAGCTGCGAATAAGGATTTTGGCTTGCTTATGAAATTTCTTGATGCAGCATTGACAACTAATTTATATCAAGAAATAGAGATGAGTACACCATGTGCAGACTTAGTAGATCTTTTAAGGTATAACAAAAAGGCGATTCGTAAATATCGTTTTCTTGTATTTACCGATGCAGATATGAGTGCTGCTATAAAGACCGTAGAAATTGATGACTATAATTCTATTCCGGTAGAAGGTCAGATATGGGATATTGATCGTTTGTTCAGAGTCTGTTGTTCAGAGCAAGGCCGTCAGATTATTGAGATTGACTTTAAAGAATATTGTGGTGAAGGTATTCCGTGTATAGAAGCTAGCTCAGCGTCTACAGAACAATACAGTAGCTATCTGGGAGTAATTCCTGGAACTGTTTTGGCTGATATATATGACAAGTATGGAAGTAAACTTTTGGAGGGAAATGTCAGATCATTCTTATCTACTAAAGTGGCAGTCAATAAGAAAATAAGAGGGACTATCTTGAACAATCCGCAGATGTTTTTTGCGTTTAATAACGGTATATCAGCAACTGCAATGGATGTTGAGATAGAGGATACAAACCATGGAAGATTTATCACCTTTGTTAGAGATTTTCAGATTATTAATGGTGGACAGACAACGGCCTCTATTTCAAATGCAAGATATAAAGACAAAGCAGATTTGTCATCTATTTTTGTGCAAATGAAATTGACTTCAATTGATGAATCAACACCAGAAGAGTCAGACGAGTTAATCAGAAATATTTCTAGATCATCAAACAGTCAGAATAAGGTTAGTGATGCAGACTTTTTTGCATCTCATCCATTTCATCGTCGTATGGAACAAATATCAAGACACTTATTTGCACCGGCATCTGAAGGTGCACAGTATGAAACGAAATGGTTTTATGAAAGAGCAAGAGGACAATATCTGCAAGAACAAATGCGCTTGACACCTGCAAAGAAAAAACAATTCGAGTTGCAACATCCTAAAAATAAGGTGATTAAGAAAACAGATCTTGCAAAGGTTCAGAATACATGGAGAGGATTCCCTCAGATTGTGAGTAAAGGTGCACAGACCAATTTTAATTCGTTTGCAGAGTATATAGATGAGCAATGGAATACAAATGAGGAACAGTTTAATGAGAGATATTTCCAAACTACTGCGGCGTTGATTCTCTTGTTCCAATATCTAGAGAAGACAATACCCAAACAGCCTTGGTATGAGGGTGGATATCGTGCAAATATCATATATTACACATTGGCACAATTTAGAAGATTGTTGCATAGTCAATATCAAGGACAGGAACTTGATTTGATGCTAATTTGGAATAGACAAAGTGTACCTGAACAAGTGGGTACAGTTTTAATCGCATTGGCAGAGCGGGTTCTTCTTCGAATAACTGATCCGTCAAGAAAAGTTGCAAACGTTACTCAGTGGTGTAAGAGAAATGATTGTTGGGAAGATGTGAAGAAAATCCATATTGATATTCCTGAAGATATTGAAAATTATTTAATTACTATTGATGAACAGAAGGATGCACAGAAGTCCGCTAAAAAAGAGCAGAAGGTTGTAAATGAAATTCAGGCTCAGACTACAGTAGTAAATTATCCGGTAGAAATGTGGATGCGACTATCAGAGTTTGTTGTTAGAAATCATATGGTTACACCTACAGATGTATCTGCATTGGCGATTGCATGTAAAATGCCTGCTAAAATACCAAACACTTATCAATGCAAACGCTTACTTGCATTGCTACGCAAAGCCTCCGAAGAAGGCTTTAATATTGAAGCGTAAGATGGAGGAACTATGTTTAATACAATAGACTTGTTTGCGGGTGCCGGGGGATTGAGCCTGGGATTTATGCAAACAAAAAAATTCGATATAAAAGTTGCATATGAATTTAATCCTGCTATGCAGGAGACATATAAGAAAAATCATCCTGGAGTAGCTGTATTCGGAGATGTTAGAGATGCTAATTTCGCGGAAATAAAAGAAAAATATGGCGATATTGATGTGGTAATTGGAGGACCACCTTGTCAGGGATTTTCTAATGCAAATAGGCAAAAAAATCATGCAATTAGCCAGAATAATTCTCTGGTGAAACAGTATATTAGAGCAATCTTAGAACTAAAACCCAAGGCATTTGTAATGGAAAATGTGAGTATGCTTAGATCAGATGTTCACAGGTTCTACCTATGTGAGGATGATCTAGAATTAGTGGAAAGCAATGTGATTGAAACTGCTAATACGGAGTTGGCTTTACTGGATGCGGAGTTTATGTTTGATGGAGCGATTAACATTGTGCAGTCTGAGCAAGAAATTGCTCGATATAAATGGGATGATTTTGATTATCTCGAATTGAACGTTATCTATAAAGCATCTAAGAATGCAACCAAATTTAAAGCTGTATTGGAGAAGCATAGACCACGTTTGATAAAAATATCAGAGAAGCACATCAGACCGAATGAAAATGATTTCATCATCAACGCTGATATGGTTGCGTTTAATGCAATGCTGGATTATTACGCTGGGAAAATAGAAGAATCTCAGATCAAGGCACTAATTGAACCAGCAATTATGTACCAAAGAATGATAAGTAAGGCACAGGAAATATTTGAAAACGATATTGTGGTTGATAGCTATACTGACAATAAAGGACTGATAGCCAATATACGTTCATATGCAGTTTTTGATTATTTAAAGGCAAAGCTAAAGGGGACCAACGATGATGACGGATATGCAATTTCGGCAGATGTTCTTTCAGCAACTCAGTTTGGAGCTCCGCAAAAAAGAATGCGTTTTATAGTAATGGGGATTCGTAAAGATATTACGGATGAAGTGAAACTTCCGGAAGGAAAATTTAAAGATGGTCCATATAGGACAGTTGCGGACGCGATTAAAGATTTAGAAGATGTTGAGCCAGTCTATAATGTATCTGATGATAAAAATGGCATAAAGCTACAAGTTAAAACTGATTTAAGTGATTTGGCTCAGACACTTCGCGATTCTAAGATATTACATAATCATATTATAACGAAAACGACACCAACAGCTATGGAACGTTTTAAGGCGTTAGATCAGGGACAAAATTTTCATTCATTATCTGATGAAATGAAAACAAACACTTATACAGATATTACAAGAACTCAGAATACAATTTACCTTCGTTTAAAATACGATGAGCCGTCTGGTACCGTTGTCAATGTGCGTAAATCAATGTGGGTGCATCCTACAAAAGACAGAGCAGTAAGTATAAGAGAAGCAGCTCGTTTGCAGACATTTCCAGATAGTTTTGTTTTCTGTGGAACAAAGGATAAGCAATATCAGCAAGTAGGAAACGCGGTGCCGCCTATAATGGCAAAAGCTATAGCAAAAAAATTGGCTAGCCAGCTTAATAAAGCATTATCAAAGAAATAAGGAGATACTTATGAGCCAAAGAGCATACTATTTTAATTCTATAACCAACTTTATATTAGAAGATGATGAGTCTGTTCTCGGCCAATTATTGATTAATGATGAGTTTGAGACTACCGATCTCCAAAAGATGGCTTGGAGATCGGAGATCCAAATTTTAAAGGAACAATTATTTGAATTTTCTCATGGTGACATTATTTTTGAATATACCATACCTAGAATGGGACACCGAGTAGATGTGATATGTATAATAGAAGGAATTATTTTTCTTCTAGAGTTTAAGGTGGGAGATAAAGAGTACAAGAAATCTACCACAGATCAGGTGATGGATTATGCACTGGATTTAAAATACTTTCATGATAAAAGTAGGACTAGATATCTTGTTCCGATCAATGTTTCAACAAAGGCGGTAGAGATACAGAATGAATATTATTGTATGTCGGATAATATTCATAATACTCTTTTTTGCAATGAAGAAAATATTGGCAGTACTATTCGAGAAAGTATTTCGAGAATTAATGACACGCCGTTATCTGCACTGGAGTGGATAAATTCAAGATACGTTCCTACACCGACTATCATTGAAGCTGCGCAGGCATTGTATAGAAAACATGGAGTTGAAGATATTTCTAGAAATGATGCTGGCGCAAAGAATTTAACGATAACAACAGAGGCGATTTCAAATATAATTGATCGGTGTAAGAAGAACAACGAAAAAGCTATATGTTTTGTTACAGGAGTTCCTGGTGCCGGAAAAACACTTGCTGGTTTGAACATAGCAAACGAACGTCATAATTTTAATGAAGATGAACATGCTATTTTTCTTTCAGGAAATGGGCCACTAGTTGATGTTTTGCAAAATGCGCTTGCAATAGATCGTGCGGAGAGAGAAGGCATAACTAAGAAAGTAGCTCTTCGGGAAACGAAAGCTTTTATTCAAATTATTCATAAGTTTAGAGATGAAGCTTTGACTACGGATATGGCACCAGTAGAGAAGGTAGCAATTTTTGATGAGGCTCAAAGAGCATGGAACAAAGAGTCACTCGCTGATTTTATGAAGCGGAAAAAAGGCATCCCCCAGTTTAATCAATCGGAACCTGAATTTTTGATTAGCATTATGAACCGACATAAAGATTGGGCCGTTATAGTTTGTCTTGTGGGTGGTGGACAAGAAATATATAACGGGGAAGCAGGAATTCAGGATTGGTTTGAAACTTTGGCCGATAATTATCCAGGTTGGAAGGTATATCTGTCGGATAAAATTACAGATACAGAATATGTAGGAAAATCAGATATTTCAACATTGCTACATGGACGAAAGTATCACTGCATTTCCGATCTGCATCTAGGGGTTTCGTTACGCTCGTTCAGAAGCGAAAAATTAGCTCAGTTTGTAAAACTACTGTTAGATGAAAAGGCGGAAGAGGCACAAAGTGTCAATAACGAGCTTAAACAATCATATCCGATTTTTTTGACACGGGATTTTGAAATCGCAAAAAAATGGGTGAAAGATAAGGCTCGTGGAACAGAAAGGTATGGACTTTTAGCAAGCTCAGAAGGAAAAAGATTACGAGCTGAAGGTATATGGGTTCCATCAGATATAAATCATGTAGGGTGGTTTTTAAATGGAAAAGATAATGTTGACTCATCATATTATTTAGAAGTGGCGGCGTCTGAATTTAAAGTACAAGGTTTAGAGGTAGATTATGCAATACTAGCATGGGATGCTGATTTTAGATATACGAAGGAAGGTTTTGATTATTTTAAGTTTAGAGGCACAAAATGGAATCATGTTAATCAGGAACGAAGGCAGAGATATCTAAAAAATGCCTATCGAGTTTTGTTAACTAGAGCGAGACAAGGATTGATTATTTATGTTCCTGAAGGTTCAGATGAAGATCCATCAAGAAACAAGGATTATTATGATAGGACTTATCAATATTTGAAGCGCACAGGAATGGAAGAAATATGAGGGTGATATTTTGAAAGATACAAAGTATGAAGATTTAAATAAAACATTAGCCGCAGTTGGAAAAGCTGTATTTGTAAATTTTTATTATGACTTCAAAGACTTTTCTATTTCAAAAGACGAATTGGCTAAAAAAATTCTTTCGGAGAATCCTGGGTCGAAGTCAGATAGTCAAAACTTTCGAATCCCGAGAGCAAGGCATATATTTGAATCAGGGCAGGAGAAGGAAGCATTACGTATTATTATTGAGAGCAAACGTGTGGATAAAAAAGCAATAGAAAAAGCTAAAAATATTTTGGTTAAAGAAATTATTAGAGAAGATTTTCAAACAGAGAGTGTAGAGGAACGACAATTTATCGAACATTTCAATCAAGAAATTCAATATGATACTACTCTAAAGGAAGCTCCTTTAATTGCAGAGAGAACACAATACATATATCCACGAAAACAAAGTGAGGCGAGGAGCGCTTTGAGGCGAGCACAGTATTTGTGCGAAGTGGATAATTCACATTTTGTTTTTAAACGAAGAAATAGATCTGATAATTATACAGAGCCACATCATTTGGTCCCATTATCAGCGCACCGTGATTTCCCAGGAATTGATTTGGACAGAGAGCAAAACATTGTATCACTTTGTAGTAATTGTCATAATATATTGCATTATGGTGCCTCGTATAAAGAAATATTATATGAGTTGTACATTCAAAGAAGAGAATTATTAAAACAGATAGGTATAGTAATATCCTTTGAGCAATTGGTGAGTTATTATTGAATGATAAGACATTAAAAAGAAATTTTTATTCTGAGAAAAGTTCACTAGAAAATCATACATTTTTGTATTAAAGATTATGTTTCAATTGATATAACTGTTATGGTAAAAATGTTTTAATATGAGACGATAAGAAATCAAAAGGAGGATTCCTATTTGAAAAAGAAAAAAGACGAAATAACCATCCGTTCCAGCGCTGCAGAGTACCTGACCTATGTTGCTTCTGTCGGCGA
>OJMP01000953.1_pt1 | contig 22880 bp, 28 predicted proteins | sample 1597311 | NCBI WGS metagenome assembly OJMP01 (sample SAMEA2452134, study PRJEB22498) | human gut metagenome | biome: human feces; feature: human gut; material: feces | place: Australia | collected 2012 | reverse complement strand
CCGTTGCCGATATATACGCCAATATGCCCCTTAAGCCATACTGCCTCGCCTACTTCGATGTTAGAAAAGTCTGTAGATACTCCGCTACATTTTTCTATCATTGCGTCTGCGCCAATGTCTGGCACTCCGTTACTTGCGTATGTAGCGCCGCCGTATGCTGCGCTTGTGTTTCCATTCCAGCCCCAGAGCACGCCTTTAATAAGGCACACGCAGTCAAAACCAAAAGTATCAGCACTCGCCGCCTTAATCATTGCTGTACGCGCCGCCTGCTTATTATAATCGTGGTTATTGCAGTATCTCTGCTTATTCGCATCTGTCATAGGTGCGCCAAAGCAACCCATTACATAAAGCGTCTTATGGTTTACTGCAATGTCCTTTAACTTTTCTACAAATTCTGTATTTTTCATAATTTTAGCCTCGCTTTCTTTCTTCTCGGTGTACTCGTCATAAAATGCGCCGCCGTATGTTGCTCTCTTAATCTGTACCAGCTCGCTAGTATCTGCTGGTCGTTCATACTGCAATAGTATTGCGTCCGATGCCTCGCGCACGCTTTTTGCGTTCTTAAGTGCTTTCATAACGCCACTATACCCCTGCAATTCCTGCCACAAAAAACCTAGCTGCATATCCAAGTTACCTATGCTACCGCCGTATGCCTTGCAGTAGTTTAATAGCGCCTGCTTTCTGCTGTAGTAAGTCCATTGTGCTAAGCCGTAGCCTGCCTTATCATTCACAAAGTTATCATAGCTGCCGCTATCCACGGCAGCCGTATACTCTGCGTCTGACATTCCTAGCTTTTTCTCATAGCTGTTTTGTAAGTTGTCGGCTCTTAACCCGCTTTCTGCAAGCAAGTTACCCATAATACCAGCTATAGCAAAATCGTTAAGCCCTCTGCTCTTAAGGCTGTCCCATATTTTCTGCTCGTTACTCACTAAAAACGCCTCGCTTTCTCTTAGTCTTTTTTCTTAAATCTTTCGTATAAGTCCTTTGTGCTCTCCCAGCCATACATAGCAATGTATGCCACGATAAACGCGCCAAAAAATGCAAGTGCTATGTAATACCAGTACAACGGCGATGCCGTAATAGCAAAGTATATAATTACTGCTGCGATGCAAACCACCATAGATACTATGATAGTCCAGAGCTTAGTAGGTACTTTCTTTACAAGTGGCAGCTCTTTTGTAAGCTCCGTCATAACAACCACCATAAAAGCAAGTGTTCCTAAGATGCCAATAATTGCCGTTGCGTTCTGTGCCAGTAAATCAAACATAATTTTTACCTCTCTTTCTATTCTCTGTTGCGTAGCGCCTCTTCTATGTGGTTAAGTCGCTGCTCGTGTTCGTCTATTCTTTTGTGTTCACTTTTATAGCTTTGCTCTAGGATAAGTAGCTTGTCGTGGTTTTCCCGCGTGTCCTGCTTTACGCTGTTAATCTCTGCCTTAATGTCTGAAAGCATCGACTTTATATTATCCAGCGCAATTAAAATACCCGTCTGCTCTGCCGTCTCTTTTCTGGCGTCCTCTTCGTCCTTTTCCTTGTCGGTCTTGGCTGCTCGTGTTCCGTTTTTCGCAATATTGGCTATATTTGCGATGCACATTACAAGAGAAACTACCAGCGCTGCAATGGCTATATAGTTTGCCGCTGTCATTCGCCCGCTCCTTTCCCGCTTGCCGTTCTGGCTAACGCGTTTATTTTTGCTCTTAGGTTGTAGCTGTCCGCGTGTTCTGCGTGCCCCGTCCAGCTCTGCAAACTCTTTAGTAGTTCCTCTTTGGTTAATTTTCCCGTGATATATTTTCTTATTTTCCTTTTAATACGCTTAACGCTGTCGCGCCTTACTTTTCTATGCGTAGGTCGGTGGCGATAGCCTACAAAGTCTACGCCATTCTTGCAGCATAATATAGTTGTCTTAGGGTTAAGCTCTAGCTTAAGCTCCTTTGTGATGTATTCCTCTATTTCTGCCAGCCACCTACGCAGCTCTTTTATATCAGAGCTTAGTATAATAAAATCGTCCATATAGCGTATGTAATAATGAGTCTTAAGGCGGTGCTTAACAAACTGGTCTAACTTATTCAAGTAGATATTTGCGAAAAGCTGGCTTGTTAGGTTTCCTACTGGTATGCCTGTGCCGTCTGGCATTTGCCCGTTTCCGTCTATCATTCTCTCTATAAGTTCTATTGCCTGCTTGTCCTTTATCGTCTTTTGTATTTCCTCTTTTAGTATTTCGTGGTTAATGCTCTTAAAATACTGGTGTATGTCTGCTTTAATAACATATAGTGGCTGCTCTGGGTTGTACTTATTCCAGTCGTACAGCCACTTATATAGTGTATCAGATGCAGCGTGCATACCTTTACCTTTTCTACAAGCGTATGAGTGCGATATAAAACGCTTATCAAAAATAGGCTCTAATATGTTAACTACTGCGTGCTGTACCACTCTGTCGTAAAACGGCAACGCCATTATCTGGCGCTCTTTAGGTTCGTATACTTTAAAATATCTATACTCGTCCTGCTCATAGGTAAGCTCTTTTATATCTTTTCTTACCTGCTCTATCTTTTCCTCTTTTGCTGCGGTAAACTTTAGCACCTCTGGGCGGTAGCGCTTGCACTTCCTAGCTTTGTTGTAAGCTATAAGTATATTGTCATAGCTGCACATTGCATCTAGTAGGCTCACGCTTTCCCCGTCCTTGGTAATATAGCCTATTCTTTTCATTTGTTAGCTCCTGACTTTCGCTTGTTTGCTACTAGCCAGTAGCTTTACTTTTTCTTTTTACCTATGCGGTGGGTACGCCGTTTCTGACTATAGAATATCAAACATTTTAATATTGCTTTTTAGTCCTTGCTAGTGCTCCGTAGAGCGCTAAGCCTTTAATGTTCTTACTAAGTCACACGCGCCACGCACGCCAATATTGCTGTTGACATTCCAAGGGTAATTGTTGCAATTCAACGCGCGCGTACCGGCATTAGCGCCAACATTCCAGTTGCCGCCCGCAATCAGCGCAGCTCCAGGCTTAAAATAAAACGCCGTCCCTACTCTTTTGTTACTTTTTCTGCTTTACTTCCTCTATTAGTTCGCTTAATAGTACGCCTATCTCTGTTAGCTTTTTACAAGTCTCGCCGTAGTGTTGGGCGTTCATCGCGCTATACTTAAGGTCGTTTGCAAGTCTTATGCAGGTCTTAAGCTGCTGTAGGTTGCTATCTGCTGTGTATAAGTGGCTTTTTTGTTGCCGTCTTTTTCCACTTTGTAACCTCTAGCAGCGTTTCTAGCGCTGCATTTCTTGTAGTGCTCTGCAAGCTAAACTTTTCAAACTTTGGGTACTTACTAAGCAAGGGGTAGAGGTAAAGCAGGAAGTTGTATATCTTTTGCTCTAATATTTCTGTCTTTTCCTGCATCGTCTACCCTCACTAGGTCGCTGGGCTTTCGCACGCTCTCTACAAACTGTCACACGCGCCACGCACGCCAATAGCGCTGTGGACATCCCAAGGGCAAAGGCTGCAAATCAACGCGCGCGTACCAGCATTAGCGCCATTGTCACAGCTGCCGCCCGCAATCAGCGCAGCTATTGAGTGCGCGTAGTATTCGTAAATATTGCCGCTTGCTATGTCTGCATCTTCTCCGACAAGTAACGGGCTAGTAGTGTTCCACGCCCAGCTTACGCTTGGGTGGTATGTGGTGTTAGTAGCGTGCTCTGCTCTTGTAATAATCTCGTCCAACCATTCCCATACATTACCTACGGCGTCTCTTACTCCTACGGCACTAACCGCCTTTGCTACATTGCCCGTAGTTGTTCTGCCGCTGTTGGTTGTCGCAGTCCAAGCATAATCGTTAGAGCTGTCTAAGCCCTCTGGGCTGCCGTATGCGTACTGTATAAACTCCTGCAAATTAGGCATACGCTTACCGCATTTCTGCAAGCGGTGTGCAAAGTCGTACCAGTTTAAGCCCTCGCTACCCGTCATAGGTGTAGCGCCGTATTTTGACTGTAAGCCGCCTTTGCCGTCGTTGCTGTTAAGGTAAATATCTACCCAAGTGCCACCGCCAAGGTATACCATACCCTCTGGCGCGCATTTTGGGCGGTGTCCCAGCGTCCACACAGAACGCGGTACAATGCCGTCATATATGTTATTCTGCCAGCCGCTACCTTTTACGATGCCGCTAGCATTTACTGGCTTGCCCGTTGTGGTGTCTACGCCTCTCACTTTTCCGTAATGAAAGCCGCCAATTTTTCGGCTGTTTAATGCAGTCCAGCCCGCAGGGTATGTGCTGTTAAGGGAAATTTTATAAGCCTCGTCTGCATCTTTGTTGCCGCTATCGCAGACATATACATAATAGTCCTTGCCAACTGTAAAGCTGCTGCCAGTATCTAAGTTGGCTGCCGTTAAAATAGTCTGCTTTGTTTCAAATACGCCAGTACCCGCAATAGAAATTACGCAGCCCTCTACTATAGTTAGCTGCTGTGCGCCGCTGCATACTATGTACTCTTTGCTCGGCGCTACAATATCGCTAATCAGCGCCGCCTTGTTTACATTAAAGCAGGCGCGGCGGTCTGTCTTTGTAATGTCGTCTACTAATAATCTACTCATACTGTTTTAATACCCCCTTGATAGCCTTAATATCTTCCTCGGTCATGCCTACAAGTGCCAAGTTATCTACGCTGCTAATTATATGTATTGCCTTTTCTGTCTCTGGTACTGCTGCCGATAACATAAGCTGCATTGTGTCTGGCTCGTCTGTAGTCGCGCTATGTGTTCCTACTGCGTTCCTAATCTCGCCAGTAACATTACCACAGTAGAACGCCGCGCCTATTGTTACCTCTGGGCATAGCATAATATGTACGCTCTTGCCGTCTGCACTTCTTGATAATATAGCGGTGTGTATGTATCGCTGCTCTTCCAGAGCGTTTAGCGCCTCAATAAGTCCCGCTGCGTCTAAGTCTCTCGCCTGCACCATTGCAAGGCAGTTGTAGTAGTCCTCTTTTGTGTTAAAACTGTTAGGATAACCTTTCACTTTGCTACCTCTCTTTCTTTATTAGCCTACTAAGTATGTACCGCCAAGGTAGCAAGCTCCAAGCCAAGCCTCGGTAGTAATACTGGTGCGCTCTACTAATTCTTTTTGCAGGCTGTTTACTGTGCTCTGTAGTTCTTCTACCTCTGCCTGCAAGTTTCCTGCTGCCTCTTCTGTTAATATTCCTTTTAATGTTTCTACCCAGCTTTCAAAGCTAGCCTGCTGCTCGTCTCGGTATGTATCAAGCTGTGCCTCAAACTCTTCTAACTTCTTTGTAGCCTGCTGCTCGTCTGCTGATATTGTGCTTAAGTAGTTCTGGTACTCTGTAAGCACCTGCTTATTGTAGCTTGTAAAAAAATCGTTAAACTGCTGCGTAAGTACGCTTGCGTCTATCTGGTCTATAACTCCCGTTACAATACCGCATAGGCTGCTATTATATCGCTGGTCTGTAATGTTTGCCGTTTGTATGCTAAGTACTCCCTTGCCTATGTATATATCAGCAAGTACTAGGTCGTATATCTCATTGCTGCGGGTTATTGCTCTTGCTGTTGGTTTTGCCGATGCCGTACCTTTTAATACAGCTATATACATTGCTCTTGCTGCTAAGTCCCAGCGTAGTACTACTCTGTCGTATCTGTTAAGTGCTCCGTCTGCCGTTTCCAGAGTTAAGGCGTAGTCCTGCTCGTTTCTGAAAGCGTAGCCGTTAATAAAGCCAAAGCCTGCCTTTACAAATACCTGCATACCCTCGCCTATAATTACTTGCAAGCCGTTGTTTTGTGCGTTTGGGAAAACTCCGTTTTTTATAAATGTTGAGAAGTACCAAGCCCAGTCCTCGGCTTTGTATACTCTGTCGTGGTCTTTGCTGTTAAATGGTAAGTAATTCACTCTGCTACCTCACTTTCCTAATTTTATCTATAAGGCTTGGTGTACTCTCGCCAAAAATAACCTCTATGGTATGTGTTCCTTTTTGCCATACCTCGCTTACTTCTGTTATGCGGGCGTCTAGCCTTATGCCCCAGTCTCTCTCTTGACAAGTAACCCTATCCCCTATATCAAAGTCGCGCCTATATCTTAGGTTTGATGTGATATTGATAGAGCTATCAAAGTTTACATTTGCGTCATACGCTGCAAGCTCTGTTATGCTCTGGCTGCTAAGCATATTTTTATAAGTCGCCAGCGCTATAGTTTGTTGCTGCCCCGCATCGTCTGTGTATGAGCGGTTTATATCACTTTCTAGGGCTACCTCTTCAAGTCTTAAGCCCGTAAGTCCCTCGCCGTCTCTTGTGACTACTGGCGCTACTGTTTCCTCGTCTGTTGCTTTGCCTATTAAATACATAAAGTTTTTGTAGTTCTCGCTGCTGTACTCATAGGCGCGGCTGTTGATGTTGTCAAACTCGCTGCTAAATATGCACGGCTTAAGTCCTGCGCCATTTCCTACAGTTCTGTCTATTCCTTTGTATAGGTAAAAACCATATGTTCTAGCCTGCTCGTTAATCAGTATGTCATAGCCCAGCTTTCCGCTTTGGGCTAGTGCCTTTATCTCTGTGCCAAGGCTTGCGTATGCGTCGTTGCTGTAACTTACTGCTGTCCCGCCATAGTTCGCCTGCTGCAATATACTAAACCTTTCAAAGCGGCGCTTTTGGCTTGCGCTGCTGCCGCAATTTCTTTGCACCTGCTTATTTATTATGTTTTGTACTGTGTCTGTTGTTACTAACTGCGGTGTTATTACTCTTTTATCTAACCAGTAGCTTAATGTATAGCCCTGCGCCTCTATCTGCTCCTCTCCCTGCTCGTCCTTTTCGATATGGGTATACTTTATAATTGCTGCCCTACGCCATTTATTGCCGTCGCTGTCCGTATATGCTACTGTCCCGTCGTGTATGGTAAGTATGTTGCCCTCTATCAGCAGTTTTAAATTGTTCTTTGTCGCAGGCGCAAGTATTGAGATATTACCTACTGCAAAATACCTTGTATTAAATATCACGCTTGCTATTTCGTCTGTTATCCCTAAAGGTTCTAGGTCTAGGTTAAATACTCTTATTTCCATGGGCTTACACTCCTAAATATTGCGGGTTATAATATATACTTACTTCTAGGTTATCTACTCCGCTTGCTGCGTCATATCTGTAAATATTGTCGCCAATTCCCAGCGCCATAAAAGTACTGTCTACATCAATGTCCTTAAAGCAGTCTATTACTTCCCCGTTTCTCTCCAATGCTGCGCCTTTGTTTCCGTACTCGGTGTTGACTGTAATAACATCGCCTGCCTGCATCGTTCTATTTATTTGTATAAATTCGCCAGTTTCCACATTAAGCAATACTGGGTTTTCAAGCACTCCAAGCGCAGTAAACTTTATGCGCATACCAGTAGATACATCGCCAGCGTTGTAGCAGTCTACTATTACGCTTTCCTCTCTGTAACCAAATACCATGCTATCTGCGCTATCTTCGTCTATCTCTGTTGGAAATTCCCAAGCGCCTACCCAGCTTGCTATTTCTTCTTTTGTCTCTGTTTCGTTCTTCCAGAATGGGTTAAGCGCCTTAAAGGCTATATCGTATTCTAAAAGCACTTTCTTTTTATAAAAGTCTGGCTTATCGTCTATTCGTACCTCTATAACTTTTGTAAAGCCTTTGTATTCATACTTAAGCTCGCCTTTTAGCTCTGGGTTTAATATCCTAAGGGCTTTGCGGCGCAGCTCTATAGCTTGCGCCTTATCCCTTGTGTTTATAGCTCCTTTAACTGTAATGTCCCTAGCCTCTATACGCTGCCCCGTGAAAGTGTCGCCGTGCTGCTGGGCGCTGTTGGTGCTATATATTTTGCTGTCTACCCCAGCTAATCCCGTGGCGTCTTTGCTTACATTGCAAAAAAACAAGCTAGATATACTAAACTCTAAGCTGTCGCCTAATTCATTCGTGTATGTAAGTTTCTCATATTCCACGCGCTACACCGTCCTTGCTATTAGTTTAAAATTCTTAGCAGCTTGCTTTTGCTGGGCTGCGTAGTCTGTCTCGTTTGCGTAAATATACTGATTTACTACCACGCCGCCTGCGCCGCCCTTTGGCTTGTCTGCGTCGTCGTCCCAGTCTCCCCATTCGTCTACCTCTTCTGGGTGCATATTTACTCTTGGGTTTACATCAAATTCACTCGGTATGCTGTCGTTAATCATTTTATTAACATCGTCCATGCCCTCGCTAAAGCCTACGCCTATACCTTTTGCAAGATAAATACCTACTTGGTCGCGCATAACCCTAGACGGGCTGTGTATTCCAAAAAATCCCTTAATTCCACTTAAAATAGCATCGCCAAAACCTTTAATCTTATCAAGTACCCAGTCCTTAGCGTTGTTTATGCCATTCCATAAGCCCTGCACCAAGTTTTTACCTATGTCGGTAATCTTGCTAGGCAAATCCTTAAATCCGTTAATAACGCCCGTTACTACATTCTTGATGCCCTCTACCGCCTTTGCTTTCATGTTTGTACCCCATGTAGCAACCTTTGTTACTGCTCCTACTATAGCGTTCCATATCTTGCTTGGCAGTTCTGTAACAATGCTTATAACATTGCTAACCATAGTGCTTATTACTTCTTTCGCCTTAGCTCCTACATTTGCGCCCCAAGTCGCTATTTTATCTACAGCGCCTATAATTGCGTCCCATATCTTGCTTGGCAGTTCTTTTATAAAGTTGATAATCGTTGTAACTATGCTTAAGGCGCTCTCGCCTATTTGTGGCAGCCAGCCCGCTATAGTATCTACCAGAGTAAGTAATACCTCTGGCAATGCCTCTACAAGTTTAACTATAAGCTCTGGTATTGCCTCTACCAGTTTCATAAATAGAGTTATGCACATTTCCAGCATTTGTGGCAACCAGCTTGCTATAGTATCTATTAAAGTTGTGATAATCGTAGGTAGCGCCTCTATTAGAGCTACTATAATATCTGGTATTGCATCTACCAAGCTCATAAGCAAAGTAATTGCCGCGTCCAATATCATAGGTATAGCATTAAGCAACGCCTCTATAATCGTGCTAATGATTGTAGGAAAAGCTGCTATAAGTGCCTCTATAATTGTTGGTATTGCATCTACCAGCGCCATAAGCATTGTAATTGCTCCCTCTAAGATAATAGGCAGCGCCGCTATAAGCGTATCTACGATGCTCTGTATCAGTTCTGGCAGCTTGTTAATAATTTCCACTATCACAACTGGGATAGCGTCCACTATTGCTGTGAATAGTGTAACTGCTGCCTCTAATAGCTGTGGTATGCTCTGTATCAGCGTATCTGTTATATTGAATACAATATCTACTACCGCTGGCAGCAGCTCTGGTATAGCGTTTGCTATGCCGTTTATAAGCTGCGTTATGATTTCTACGCCACAGTCTAATAAGGCTGGTAGCTGTTCTATTAGCATACCTACAAGCGTTGTTATTGTTTCCAGCACTATTGGTGCTAGTGTCGGTAGCGCTTGTATTATTCCGTCTGCAAGTGCTGATATAATCGACGGCGCAGCCTCTAATACTGCTGCCGCTATACTTCCTATGAGTTGCACTAGCTGCGGTATAACGCTTGTTATGTTCCCTATAAGGTCGCTTACTCCGTTTTTTATTTCTTCTGTAGCTCCGTCGTTTCCTGCCATAAGGTCGCTTAGCCCGTCCATTATCATTGTGATAGCTGGTAGCATTTCGCCTACTATGCTGTTTTTGACGCCGCTAAAAGTCCATTGCAGGCGGCTTAGGCTGTCCTCAAAGGCTGCACTTGCCGCTACTGCGTCGTCGCTCATGAGCATCCCGTATTCTTCTGTTTCGTCCATAAGCTGCTTAATTCCGTCTGCTCCAGAATTAAGCAACGGCAATAGTTCTGCTGCGCTTTTTCCAAAGATTTCCTGCGCTGCTGCGTTTCGCTTGGTTTCGTCTTTCATTCCTGCCAATGCGTCTATGCTGTCAAGTAGCACCTGCTCTGTGCTTTTTACGCTGCCGTCCGTATTCTTAAGCGATACGCCGATAGCCTTAAAGCTAGCGCCTGCACCTTTTGCGCCCTCTGATGTTTTCCCTAACTCTGTTGTGATATTCTTTATACCTTTTGTTAGGTCGCTAACATTACTGCCGCTACGCTCGCAGGCGTAGCTTAACTGCTGATATAAGCCTGCGCTTATCTGCATCTTTTGGCTTTCTTTGTCTATTTCGTCGCCTGCTGATGCCGTATCACTTGCCATATTATATATAGCTTTTCCTGCTGCTACGGCTGCTGTACCTATTGCTGCTACAGCTCCCGCCGCTATCTTTGCCACATTGCCTACGATGCTGCCAAAGTTACTAAACTTGCTACCTGCATCGTCTGCCTGCTTTCCGCTGTCCTCTACCTCGTTACCCATGCCGTCTGCTGCTGTTTCTGCCTTGTCCAGCTCGGTTGCTGTCTTTTTAAGCTCGCTTTCGGTATTTACTAACGCTGTTTTTTGGTTGTTTAACTGGGTTTCTAAGCGTTTTGCCTCGTCGCTATTATCTCCCAGCTCTCCCTTGCACTTTGCAAGTGCTTTTTCTGTAGCCTCTACCTTTGCCTTTTGCTGGTCGTATATCTTCCCTAGCGTTTCCTGCTTGGCTTTTAGGCTATCAATGCTGCCGCCGTTTGCTTTATACTCTGCGCTTACTAATTTCATTTCAGAGCCTAATACTTTAAGCTCTCCGTTAATATTTTTTACAGCCGCTTTGTACTCTGCCTCGCCGTCAAATTTTACCTTTGTACCTATTGTTTTGGTAGTATCTGCCATATATTAAAAGCCCCCTAGCGCCTTGTCTATGTCGTCAATATATCTACTCTTTTGTGGTTGTGTAGTATTGCCGCCGCCAAACTGCAAAGGGTTGTACTCTTTATGGTACTTAAATAGCTTTAGTATCTTATATGGTGTCAGTTTCCAAGCCTCGTGCTCGGTAAACCTTAACATTGTTACTGCTATGTATAACAAGCGCGCAGTATCTAATTTACCCGCGCGCTCTGTATGTTTCCCTCGTCGTCCTCGGTGTTGTCTGCGCCTGCCTCTGTTTCTTCTGTCTCCGTCTGCTCCTCTCCACCATTTACGCCAAATGCAAACGACTTGTATATAGCCGTCTTAATCATTCCTATATTGCCTAAGTGGATTAACTTACCTACTTTCTGCTCTGTAAGCTCTGGCTCGTCGTCCTCTAAGCCCTCATTGATAAGCATAGTAAGTAACCAGCGCAAATCTTTAAAAATGTCCTTGTTGTTTTCGTTGAATATGTCGCTTAACTTATCGTAGCCGCCGTACTTGTCCTGCAATGCGTCTAACGCGTTTAAGCTGAATAACAAATAATAATCTTTGCCGTTTAATGTGATTGGGTATCTTCCGTCTTTTATCGCACTCATATTTTTACCTTAAGGCGCAGCCATAAGCAGCCGCGCCCTTTCCTTTCTTAAACTTTACTCTGCTTTCTGGTATGTCTTTACCTTTGTAAACCAGCCAGCGGCTACTGCGTCTGTAGGTAAGCCCGTGTAGTCCGCTTTCCATTTTCCAGATGCTTTAGACTTGCTAAAAGTACCCTCAATGGTTGGCGTCTTAAACTCGATGCTTTCGCCTTTTGTTGCAAAGCTATCGTTTGGTACTTTGAATTTTCCGCGCAGCAGCCAGATATAGCGGTACTTGCCGCCCATCTTTTTTGCTCTAAAGCCTACAGCTACATAAGGCGGCTCGTCTGTATCTCCTGCGTAAAGTACGCCGTCCTCGTCTACTTCCTGTCCTAACAAATCCTCTAACACTTCGTTAGTAAGCTCCTTAACGCCAAGGGACAGCGTGCAGCTTGCAAACTCGCTTACATTCTCGCTAAGCGCATCGTCCGCGTAAAGCGTAGCGTCTGCTGTTGTTACTGATAAGTCCGCAGTCATTGCCTCGCTCATTTTTTTAGGCGCTCCGTATGTTTCTACGCCGTCTGTTTCTGTAATGATTGCGTAGTAAAGGTCTTTAAGTCCAATAGTCATTTTATTGCTCCTTTATAAACTGAATAGTTATAGGTACTTGCCAGTAGCCCGTATCGGTTTCGTAGTTCTCGCCGTCTTGGCTGTTGATGTAGTACCCTGCTGCCTCTAATGTGTCTATAATCTTTTGTAGTATCTCTTCAAAGTCAGACTTGCTATATAGTGTTATCCTATAGGTTTCCTTGCCTACTTGCTGTACATCGTCTGCCCTTATTGCAGCGCCGCCCATTATGCGGGTAAAGGTGCAGTACTGGTTAGGTTTATCCTTGCCCGTATATACGCCTCTTTCTGTAGGTAGCAGCGCTGCAAGTGTATCTTTAATACCTGCCATGTATGCGCCTCGCTTTCTTTTAGTTAAAGCTATTGTCTACATATTTTTCCCATATTTCTTTAGCTTTGATGTATGCTGGCTCTTCGGCTTTTTCTAAGGCTTGTGTAAGCCAAGGTCTAGCGGCTAATGAGCTTGTGCCGTACTCAAAGATAAATCCTATAGTTGCATAGCGTACATTTCCTTTGCTGCTCTTTCCTTTTCTCTTTTTTCCACCGCCGCCATAATCTGCCTTGTGGTCTGCGCGCCCCTCTGGCACTATTTCGATAACTAGCGCGGTATCTTCCTGCTTTATCTCGCTTGCCGTCAAGCTCGCGATAAAGCCGCCCGTTTTTCTTATCCCATAGCCTGCCGCTGCCATTTTTTCTGCGTTAAGGTATTCCTCTGCCGATGCTGTAAGCATTTCTTTTACTGTCTCGGTTGCTCTTTCCTCTTGTTTCCTAAATGCTGCGGCTAATTCCTCTAAGCCCTCTGTATTCAATTCTGCCATAGTTACCCCTCGCTTTCTTTTGGCTGTTGCCTTAAGTCGCTTAGTGTAAGCTCTGTTACCTCGTCGTTTACTTCGTAATGTTTAAGTATTGTGTATCTCTTGCCCTCAAACTCCGCTATTGTTTCGTTGCTGTAGTCTATGGCGTATACCTCTACTTTAAACTCTACCGATATGCCTAGCTGTTGGCTCTTGTAGTATTCGTTATAACCGATAGGCTTTTTGTTGCAAAATACAGTATTTTTCTTTTCTGTAGCGGCGTTAGGAAAACCGTTACTATTTACTCTTTCCTCTGGCATTTCCAGAGAAATAAGCGTTATTTCGTCAGCCCATAACGCCATAGTTACCCCTCGGTGTCCGTTTCGGCTACCTTGGCTGCGTTATAGTCTCCGTCTAGGCTTAAAGACATTTTTTGTAAATCGTAAGACTGCCTATACTGCTCGCCTTTGCCGTTGAAGTTAAAATCAGCCCTACAGTACAACCTTATAGCCCTAACTATTAGCGCGTCTGTTTCGTTAATGTTAACTACTCCTGCTGCCTTAAGGTCTAGCTTGCACGCCTCTATAGTGTCGTTAATTTCTGTAGTAATAGCCTCGTTTTTGCTGCTTATGCGCAGACTGCCGCGCATTTGTTCTGTTAAGGTTGTTGCCATTGCCTGCGCCTCGCTTTCTTATGCTCTTTTTACAAGATTTTTTTCTAAAAGCAGCGCCGCGCGCTCTGGTGTTACCTCGTACTCTTCCCCAGTTTCTACAATTCTGTCAAACTGCAAATCTTTGTAATTCTGAATACAAGCCACCTTTACTAAGCCGCTGGCTGGCTGCTGTGTATTCTGCTGCCCGTCTGTGTCTGGTAGCTCTACCTCTATCTCTGCGCATCGCGCGGCTATATCTTTCTTTGTGCCCTCTGTGCTTACTCCCAGCTCTGTTGCTAACTTCTCTAAGTCCTCTTTGTTGTATTTTTCCAACTGCTTAGCGTTTAAATGTCCTTTCATGCTTTTACCTCTCTTTCTGGCAATGCTGGCGCGGTTTCCCGCACCAGCTCTTTATTATTAGGCTGCCTCAATTTTTTTAAGGATAACTAAGCCGTTGCCGTCTACTACCTTGCCGTCTGCAAGCATAATACCCTTAGTAATCTGGTCGTCGTTATCGTTGTCCTCGTACTTCTTGATGCCAATAGCATAATTTGTGTTGAGGTCGTAATTGGCAAAATCAAAGATAAATGCAAACTTATCATTTGCACTTGCTGTTGAGAAGTTAGGCAGGTGCTCTGTAAGTACTACCTCTCTACCCAGCAGGTAGCGCTCTGGTTTTCCGTTTACGCCGTAGTTAACACGGGCGATAGGCTGCCCCTGCTTGTCTGTCATTCCTACATAGCCCATAAATGTCTTTTTAGACATACACCACTTGGCGGTAGTCTCGTAAGCCTCTGGTACTGCTGCCTCTGCTCTTACAAGGCTGTCGTAGTCCTGCGCTGCTACTTCTACGATTTCTGCGTACTCTGTGCTTGTGATAATGCCCGTAGGCTGTCCTGTCCCAGTACCAGCTACAATAGCTTTTTCTAAAGCCTTTACCATAGCCTCTACGATGTTGTTTACAAGCAATGTTTCAAAGGCTGCGATTGACATAGTGTCAGTTTCAAAAGACACAGATACAGCGCAGCGTAACTTATGGTATGCAAATGTAATGTTGCCGCCCGTGTATTTCTGCTTGTCGCTGCCTGCTCCCTCTGCAACCCAAGTAGCAACTGGCTTAAGTGTCTGCTTAGGAATAGACACGCCGCCCTTGTATGCTGTCTTTGTTACAAGCGCGTAAATGCCGCCTACACTTTCCATTTTGCTAACAATCTTGTCTAAAATTGTTGTAGGTACTACCGCGCCTACATCGGTTGTCTTTGTGTTCTGGTTCTCTCTGTACTCTGCTGGGATTGCTACGCCTCTTGTGACATACTCCATAAAAGCCTTTCTGTATGCCATAGTTCCGTATTTATCCTCTCCCTTGTCGTCTTTGTCCTTATCAAAGGCTCTAAGTACTGTAGGCTCTGCGCCGTCTACCTGCTCGCCTGCTGCAATAGTGGCAAGTAAAGTGTTTCTTTTTTCTATCGCTGCGTCGATTGCTGCGCGCTCTGTCTGCAACTCTCCTACCTCTTTCTCAAGTGCTGCCAGCTCTTCCGCTGTAAGCTCTGCTGCTCTTGTTTCAAGCTCTGTCTTAATCTGGGCTAATCTTGCCTCAATTTCTTTGCGTCTGTTCATTTTCTTACTCCTTTTTGCTATATTTTATAGTGATGCTCTAATCTTTAGTGCTGTTGCGCGTCTCTCCAACAACTCCCGCTGCTCTGCCTCGCGTCTCCCGCTTGCAAAGTTGCGCGCTGCTATATTAGTGGCGTCGTTAGCAGGTATGCTTACCGCGCTCACATCATATACTTTCTTAACTCTCAATATAGTACGGGTATGCGTTTCTCTGTCATAGCTGTCCTCTGCTACCACGAAAGCCCATGACATTTTAGTTATCATGCCCGCGCTAATATCTTGGTGCAGCCCTCTTGCTAAGTCTGTCCTGCCTAAGTCTGCGGCTATGAATAAGCCTTGGTCGTTTGGCTCGATGATAAGCGACTTGTTGGACTGCCTAGCAAATACCCTGCCCTCGTGGTCGTACTGCATTATTACATCGCTCATATCTGCATTGTCTAATGCGTGGCGGTCTATCATTTCGTAGTATTTAGTGCCGTCCTCAAACTCCCATAAGGTATAAGGCTGATTAAATGTAGTGGCGTAACCCTCTACATAGTATTCTGTGTCTATTCTTTTGTTGGTGTTGGCTGCCATTAAAGGCGTTGCTAACGCTCTGTACTCTCTTTCTTTTACTACTGGCATTACTCCACCCCCTTTGCTTTCTTTGTCTTGTCGTCCTCTTCTGTTTCCTCGTCGTCTGGCGGTGTCGGCTCTGCTGGCAGTTCTGCTGTTGGTTCTGTTGCTGGTTCTGTTGCTGGTTCTGCTGCTGGCTGCCCTACTACAACGACCTGCTGCTTTGGTTCGTTGTGTTTATCCAGTTCGCTTACTTCCGTGTACTCTTTTCGTATGTAATATTTGTCGCCGTCCTCTACCTCTGGCATATTCCATATATCCATTACGCCATTTCGGTTAAGTAAGCCTCTATCGAATAACTGTGTTGACACTTCTAGCTTGGTCTTATTGCTTGCGTACTGCAATCTGTTAGCGCTAAATGTAATCATATTTCCGCAAGCAAGCTGGCGCTCTGTGTATGTCATATTTGACATTACAAGCGAAAGCTGCAATGCAAATGGTTCTATCTTGCCCTCGTAGTACGCGTTCCAAGTGTCCTCGTTAAACTTATTTTGCAGTATATCCATGTTTGTACAAAAGTGCGTGCATACGCTCTCTTGTATCTGCTGCATCTGCAAGGCGTTTGGCGTATATGGTTTGCTCTCCACCTGCTTTAAGTCGCTAAATTTATTGTCATATATAATCATTCCGCTTTTGTTATCCGCGCTAAGGTTGTCCTCTGTAAATCTGTCGCGCTCTTTTTTTATGTCCTCTGGCTTAAGCATATTTGCAACTTTAGCCATAAAGCGTATATTGGCGCTGTTTTTTACAGCGTTAACGATGCCCTCGTTGTTGGTGTGTATAAGCTGCATTGTTGGCTTTAGCGTGCTGTTATCTTCCCCGAAAAGGTCGCTTTTATATTGGTGCGTTGTCATTATGCCGACGCGCTCAAACTCAATAGCTGCCTTTTGTCCGTTTGCAAAAGTGTATCTTAGGTACACTTGCCCGCCTGCCTCTACTACCTCGCAGCTCTGCGGCAGTAGTGGGTAAAAGCCGCTAAGCTCTCCGTACTTGTCCTCTATTGGCACTATAAAAGCCGTGTGCTCACATTCCAGAATAGTTGCAATTCTGTATATAAATTTTGTAGTATCCATAAAGCTATTAGGCTTAAACTGTAGCGTGCGCTCTAAGTGCTTGTATGCGCTCCCGCTTATCTCTGGCTTAAGTTTGCTGCAAGCTGTAGCAAAGCTATGTATAGCAGAGCGGGTTAAATCCATTTCATATACGCCGCCGCTGTAGCTCGTAAATACTGGGCTATACCCGTTAAGCATCTTAAAGTATTCACTCATTATTTTTTTATCTTCTCGCCTGCCAAATATATACTCTAAAAGTCCCGTTTTACTCACTCCTTTCTATGCGGCATTTTTAAGCAGCTCGCCATACTCGTTGTAATATTTCTGCCTTACTGTCATTGCATCTATAACGCTTACAAAGCCGTCTATATGCGCCCTCTGCTCTATCTTTATTGGTCTTATCTTTCGTGTTTCCATATTCTGCTTTATTGCCACATTTAGAAAATGCGACTTAAGCAAGTTGTTACTTGCTATCTTAAAGTTGCCGTCTTTTATGATGCCCTCAAACTCTCGTATAACTGGCGTTAGGTTTTCGCCTTGGTATACATCGTCTGTATGGAACCCATAATTTTTTAGCTCGTCAACTAAGTACTGGGCGCTGTATCTGTCGTAGCCTATCTGTAATACTCTTATGCCGTATTCTTCCAGCAGCATTACATACCAGTTAAATACATCGTGATAGTCTACATAGTTGTCCCCGCTTAGTGTCAAGTTGCCTTTTTTTACAAAAATGTCATACGGCACGCTATCCGTAGCCTGCAAACTCTCTAGCCTATTGCGCGGCATAAAGAATTGAGTAAATGCGTAAAGCACGCCGTCTTTTTCGATAACCACGCTTGCTGCTGTTAAGTCTGTTGTCTGGCTAAGGTCTATACCGCCTACCGCGTAGCAGTCTCTAAAGTCCTCTAGCGTAAGCTCTGCTGCCGCAGCGTCTACTGTTGTGTATTCAAGCCAAGCCATAGAGCTATTTTGCTTTATGTTGCAGTATTTGCACATAAACTCTGCTTTTTTGCTTAGGCTGTTTTCTGCTACTAAAATCTCGTCTGCAAAGAAACTTTCGCGAACGCTCACGCCCATATTAGGGTTGGCTTTTTTAAGCTCTGTTAGGTCGTTCCATTTCTCCACATCGTCAATCATATATAAGAACGGCAAAAGCCTACGCTCTTTACTATTGCCCTTAAGAAAGCTGGTTGCTCTCTTCATTAGCTCGTCGTAGATGCTGTCGTTAATATATCCTGCTGTTGATATGCTTAATATCATAGGTTGCCGCCTAGCACCTAGCGCAGACTTCATAACCTCATACTGTTTAAGCCCGCCGTCTCCACTCCACGCCGCTATCTCGTCGCATATAACAAGCTGCGGGTTAAAGCCGTCGCTTTTCTTTGCGTTAAATGCAATGGGCTTTATGGTCGTGTTGGTTTCCTCGACATATATATCGCTGCGCCTTTTGTCTGCCAGCTCGTCTAGCTCTGGCTCTGCCTTTATCATTTTGTAAAAGCCGTCATACACTAGCGCCGCTTGGTCTAGCTTTGGCGCTAGGCAATATATTTCTTGCCCGTATTCTGGCTCTAGGTAAACCATGTAGGCAATAATCGCGCTGGCAAATAAACTCTTGCCGTTTTTTCTACCAATTACTATAAATATTTCGCGAAAAATACGCGTTTTTTCTGCGTCAACTATTCCAAAAATGCAGCAAACTATAGCTTTTTGCCATAGCTCAAGCTTAATTAAATCGTTACGCCCTTTGCTGTGGTGGCAAAAGTTCTCTATAAACTTAATAGCCTTGTTTGCTCGCTTTGCATCGTAGTAATATTCTTGGGTTTCCAAGCCTTTTACGATAATCTGATATATTGCTAAAATCCACTTACCCGCTACAATTTCGCCGCTCGTAATCTTAGCGTAGTACTCGTAGATATAGTTACGATAAGGTGCACCCGTGGCTTATTCCTCTCGTAATAGTGCCAGCTTGCTTTTTTTCTTTTCTGCTGGTACTAAGTCTGTTAACTGCTTGATAATTGCGGCATAGTTCTTGCTTAGAGCTATGTAGGTTTCTGCATCTGGGCTTTTCTTTGTCCCAAACTGATTAGCGCCGTTTTTATACTCACTCGTCCAGCCGTCCTGCTGTATGGTTTCCTGCAATATATCAAGCTCAATAGACATAAAGGCGGCTTTTTCAATAAGCGGCGTTACAAGTTTCTTTTTATTCTCGTCTAAGTTCTTAAAAATGCCTTTAAGTCTGCGCTTTTCCTTGCTTATTAGCTCTTCTTTTGTCAATTCTTTTTTTGTCGCCATAAGTTCGCCCTCTTTCTGCTACACCACACCCCCTACACCACCCGTGCACGCGCCCGTAGGGTTTTTTTGTACTTCCCCCTCGGTAGCCGTCCCCTTAAATATTTTTGAAATACTGGGGGGAGTTAAGCGCTTGCTATTGCACGCGCTCTGCCTTGGTTGGTGCTGCAATAATATTGCCGTCCTCGTCAAAGCAGTAGCGCCGTTGCTCTTCGTTCTTGTGATGCTCTTTGTTGTGGCAGTCTTGGCATAACGCCTCTAGGTTATCCCAGCTTAGGGTTATACTCGTGTCGTTTATGTTGGCTGGTGTTAAGTATTGTTTGTGGTGTACTATCTTCGCTGGCTGCTCGCATCTCTCACACAGATAATGCTTACTCACTAGGTAAGCCTCTCTCGTGTCGCTCCATGCCTTGCTAAAGTAAAAGCCTCTAGCCCACGCTTTCATAGTCCCACCTCTCTTACACAATAAAAAAGAGCACCTAATAAGGCAGCCCATATAGGACGCCTTAAAAGCTACTCTTTTGCACGCTACTATTTTACCGCGTATATGCCCTTGATAAAACCCCCAGCTTTTCCCTACGATATTCCCGTAATATTCCCATGCTTTTATAGGTCGCTATCCAGCCCCCATAATAGCGTAGATAGCTCGCTTAATATGCCCGTTATCCAGCGGCGCGGCGTGTTCTTGCTGGTGTCTAGCTTTTCTGCTATAGTCTCATAGCTTAAGCCCTCTAAAAAATACAGCTTAAAAGCCTCGTACTCTATGCCTCTGTTTTGTGCCTCTCTACGCTGCTGCATGACCTTTAACGCTGCGTCTATATGCCGCATCTTAAGCGACGCGTTTAGCTTGGTCGCTTGGTCTACTGTATGCTCTAGGCAAAACCTCGCATCTTTGTAGTTCTTCATAACTGCGAAAGTGTCGTTGTATCTGTCGGCTTTTTCTGTACCTTGCTTTTTTGTCTGCGCATATGCAGCTTGTGCGCCTGCTGCTGCGGCTCTGTTTATTATTGCCTCTAACTCGTCGCTTGTAAGCTCCATATTTGCCCCCTATTTTTTCTCTTTGTCTTTTTTGCCTTTGTTTCCCATTGCTGCAATGATGATAAGTGTTAAGCAAATAATGCCCGTAATTGTGATTGCTGTTAAATTCATAGTATTACCTCTCTTTCTCTTTTTCGTTGTAAACTGCTGCCGTAGCTCTGTAGTTATCTGCCATTTCTCCTGCCACTTTTCCAGCTCCGTTAAAAGCCGCGCTAAGCGCATCGAAAAAAGTACCCATAGCGTTTAGCAAGGCTGGCGCTAGCCGCTTTGCCAGTTCCCCAGCAGCGCTATAAACGCTGCTAGTGCTTTCTGGCATTTTTCTAAAGGCTCTTTTTGCCGCCTTTGCCTGCTGCCTCTTGTCCTCTTCAAAAGGTGGGTTATATCCGTGCTTTTTCTTGTAGTTCTTTTTCCATTGTCGGTAGTTCATATTACGCCTCGCTTTCTTCGCAAGGCGGCTTATACTCTTCGCCCTCTTCTGGTTGATACATACAATCTTGCGGTACGTTCTCTGGTGCGTCTGCTGGTCTACCGTAATATGTGCAACCTTTGCACTTGTCTTTTGTGTCCGTTTCGGCTACCCTTACAACCTCGATGCCTAAAATACAATACCCGTCTGTAAGTCCTGCGTAATCTTCCAGCATATATACTATATCTGCGTCTATATATCTGCCCGTTTCTTCTCCGTCTGTGTATTCTTTCAGCTTTAAGCCGTCGCCCACCTTAAAGCCTCTGTCGTTCTTGCGCAGCTCAAAGCGTTTCTTGCCGCTCGCCACATCTGCGTAGTACATTTTCGCAAGTTTAAGCTCGTGTATCTTTCTTTCTGGCTTGCTATTAAGCACTTTGTCTAAGCGTTCCTCTCTGGCTCTCTCTTCTAGCTTTTTCTTTGTCTCTTTGTCTATTCTGTCCTGCTCTTCGTCGTATATCTGCTCTGGTGTCTTTTCTGCCTCTGCCTTGTTAATATACTGGTCGCATTTTTCGCAAGTCCCCGTTTTGACATTGCAGGTAGCATAGTTTAAGCAGCTATAGCAAAGGCTTGTTATGCTCTCTGGGTGTGGCGTTTCGTAGTCGTCGCCCGCCTTACGCTGCTGCACCTTTTCTGCTATCTCTTTTGCTCTTACATTTCCGTCCTCTGCTGCCTGCGCTGCTATAGCTCTTTGCTCGTCCTCTGGCAGCTTGCTTGCCTCATACGCTGCCGTTATCCCCATATTGCCCGCCTTAAACTGTTCTTTAGCCTCTGGCACTAGGTTTTTATCTATGCTTTCCATGCGCCCTATATTTGTCCCGCTTTCGCCCAACAGTTCTGCTATTACATCGCGCATTTTGCCTTGTATCTCTAAGCCGTCCTCGTCTTTGGCTCTTATTAAGGCTCTTTTAAGCCTTACCGCCTGCTCTGTTTTTTCGTAGGCTGTAAGCTCTCTGTTAAAAGCATTTCCTACCAGTAGGCTAAGCTCAAATGTTGCCTCTGTCATATCTCTAAACAAATACCGCACTTTTTTATACTCTTCGTGCCCCTGCTCTACCAGCAGCTTATTAGCAAGGTTTCTGCGATGCCCGCTTATTATCTTGTATTTCCCGTCTATCCTTGCCAATACTGTAGGCTGCTGCTGTCCTACTGTTAAAAAGCTGTCTGCAAGTTCTTGTATATTGTCTTGTGAGTAAAAGTTACTCTCACTTGGCTCTACATCGTATGGGCTTAAGTAAATCTCTGTATAATTATTTACTGTTTCGCTTGCCTCTGCCTTGGTCTGGGCGTTCATAATATCCATAAAGCTAAATTTTCCCTTTGCCATATCCTACTTACCTGCCTCTCTTAAATACTCTGTGATAAAGTGCTTGTAGTCCTGCGCTGCTCCGCTCCTTGGGCTGTACTCATATACTGGCTTGTTAAAAAATGTGCTTTCTGCTGCCTTGTCTGTGTATCTTATCTTCGCCAGCATCTTAACTGGGCTTTTCTTTTCCAGCCATTCCAGCCCCGCTATGTTTGTATCGTTGTTGCGGTACATCGTTACCAGCGCGCCCAGTAGTTTAATGTCTGGGTTAATAGCTTTTGCCTCTTCTATCTGGTCTGCTATTATATCTAAGCCCTCTAGCGCCCACTCGTCTATTTTTACTGGTACTATAACCTCGTCTGTAATCTTAAGCGCTGCTGCCACATTAAAGGCAATGTCTGGCGGGTTGTCGATTATCATATAGTCGTAGTAGCTGCTTATCGTTTCTGGGAATAGTAAATCAAAGTTGCCTATTGGTCTGTTGATTAGCTTTTTATACCCGTCTATCTGGTTGCCTGCTGCCGTGTATAAATCGCTTACCGCCTGCATAAGTGACATATTGGCGGGTATAAGGTCTACATTGTTTGTCTGTGGGTGCTCTTTAATTATTCCGTGTAATGGGTTTGTGTACTTTCCAGTAAGCGCCTTTGCTGTCTCGCACTCTCCCGCAGGATTGTAGCAACCAAACGCCTTGCTTATATTTCCCTGCTTATCATTGTCAAGTACCAGCACCTTGTAGCCTCTCTTTCCCAGCTCGTATGCCATGTTGTAGCTTGTAAAGGTTTTACCTACGCCGCCTTTAAGGTTAATTACACTTATTACTTTCATTGCTTGCCTCTCTTTCTCTCCGTTGAGCCTTGGCTTGTTTATAGTTTCTCGTCTTTGGTTATGTTGCTGGCATAAGCGCGCCTGCATCTGCGTACTGTCCCGCTGTCTTTAGTCCCTCTTTTGCAGTCCCTAGCTCCAAGTAGTTTATTAGCTGCTCTGCTGCCTCTTGCCAGCCATAGCACACTACAGCTAAGTACCCTTGCTTTGTAAGCTCCTTTATCCACTCCTTTTGCAAGGCTGTTGCCTTGTTGCT
>OJMP01000863.1_pt1 | contig 24736 bp, 20 predicted proteins | sample 1597311 | NCBI WGS metagenome assembly OJMP01 (sample SAMEA2452134, study PRJEB22498) | human gut metagenome | biome: human feces; feature: human gut; material: feces | place: Australia | collected 2012 | reverse complement strand
GTTTCTATTTTGATTCAAGTTTGCGAACGAGCATCGCGAGTTTCGCAATTACCTATATTTATTTTATTTATTGTCATCGGTACTGTAGTTTGGAGCTTCTTTTGTAATATGAATATCGTGTGGATGGCTCTCACGTAAGGAAGCAGCGGAAATCTTGACAAATTTACCTCTTTCCTTGAGATCCTCAATGGTAGGACATCCGCAGTAACCCATACCGGAACGGATACCACCGATCAGCTGGAAGACGGTATCTTCAAGTGTTCCCTTGTAAGCAACACGGCCTTCCACACCTTCTGGAACAAGTTTCTTTGCACCTTCCTGGAAGTAACGGTCTTTGCTTCCGTTTTCCATGGCAGCGATGGAACCCATACCACGGTATACTTTGTATTTTCTTCCCTGGAAGAGCTCAAATGTACCAGGTGCTTCGTCACATCCTGCAAACATGGAACCCATCATACATACGTTTGCACCGGCTGCGATAGCCTTTGTCATATCGCCGGAGTATTTGATACCACCATCGGCGATGACAGGGATGCCGCTCTGTTTTGCAACTTCATAGCAGTCCATGATTGCGGAGATCTGTGGAACACCGATACCGGCAACGATACGTGTGGTACAGATAGAACCAGGTCCGATACCAACTTTAACTGCATCAGCTCCGGCATCAATCAGTGCCTGTGCAGCAGCACCGGTTGCAATGTTTCCGGCGATAACCTGCAGATCCGGGTATTTTGCCTTGATCTTCTTTACGGCTTCCAGAATGTTTTTGGAATGACCGTGTGCGGAATCGACAACGATGACATCGACATGGGCAGCAACCAGGGCATCGACACGCTCCATCATGTTTCCGGTGATACCGACACCGGCACCGCAGAGAAGACGTCCCTGATCATCCTTTGCAGAAAGCGGATACTTGATCTGTTTTTCAATATCTTTGATGGTGATCAGACCTTTTAAGTTGAAATCCTTGTCAACAATCGGAAGTTTTTCTTTTCTGGCTTTTGCAAGAATCTTTTTGGCTTCTTCTAAGGTAATTCCTTCCGGAGCGGTGATCAGACCTTCGGAGGTCATAGATTCACTGATTTTCTTTGTGAAATCGGTTTCGAACTTTAAGTCACGGTTCGTGATGATGCCGACCAGACGACCGTTCTCTGTGATCGGAACACCGGAGATACGGAATTTTGCCATCAGGTTGTCAGCATCCTGTAATGTATTGTCTGGAGATAAGAAAAATGGGTCTGTGATAACACCGTTTTCCGAACGCTTTACCTTATCGACCTCATCTGCCTGTGCTTCAATGGACATGTTTTTATGAATGATTCCGATACCACCCTGTCTTGCCATTGCAATCGCCATTTTTGACTCCGTAACGGTATCCATGGCTGCACTCATCATAGGAATGTTCAGTACGATCTTCTTTGTCAGATGAGTCTTCAGATCGATCAGGTTTGGTGTAACCTCAGAATACTGAGGAACCAGAAGAACGTCATCAAATGTAATTCCTTCGCCGATAATAGTTCCCATTTTCTAAAATCCTCGCTTTCTTCTATTATATGTAGTTTGTATGTGATTTTGTGTAAAATCTGCTATCGTCCAAAACACCTATTATGTACAATAACAATTTTAATGATGATAGCAAAATAATGGATTGCTGTCAAGTCGAAATTATGTTATGATAGCGGAGAAACAGCATAAACAGTGAAGATATACAACAATAAGGGCAAGGGGGCCTCAGCAGGGTCTTTCTATGCCCATTTTTTGAAAAGAGGACAAAATCGGATGGAATTCAGACCATGTATTGATATTCACAACGGAAAGGTAAAACAGATTGTCGGAAGCAGTCTGCGGGATGCCGGAGATCAGGCAAGTGAAAATTTTGTCTCCGGGCAGGATGCACCGTTTTATGCACGGATGTATCAGAGCCGGGGGATCTGTGGCGGACATATCATTTTACTGAATGCAAAAGACAGCCCTTATTATGAGGAAACCAAAAATCAGGCGCTGGCGGCTCTGCGTGCCTATCCGGGGGGATTGCAGGTCGGCGGAGGAATTACCGATGCCAATGCGTCCGAATTTCTGGAAGCTGGCGCATCTGCAGTGATTGTGACTTCGTTTGTTTTCCGGGACGGACGGATTGACTATGATTGTCTGAACCGGCTGGAACAGGCCGTGGGAAAGGAACATCTGGTACTTGATCTGTCGTGCAGATACCGGGCAGATGCAGAAGAACCGGGCTATTATATTGTAACCGACCGGTGGCAGAAATTTACCACAGAGCGTGTGACGAATGAACTTCTGGAAAAACTGAGTTCCCGGTGCAGCGAGTTTCTGGTGCATGCCGTGGATGTGGAAGGAAAATCCGGTGGAATTGAAAAACCCCTGGCACAGTTTCTGGGAGACTGGGGAAAAATTCCGATCACCTATGCTGGAGGCGTTCACAGTTTTAAAGATCTGGAAGAAATTTCACAGCTTGGAAGAAACCGGCTGAACGTCACCATTGGAAGTGCGCTGGATCTGTTTGGCGGTCCGATGTCTTATGAACAGGTATTAACATATATCAGCAAATGTAACGCAGAAAAGGAGAAAAGTATATGAGCAGATATACCAAGGAAGATATTTTCAGAATTGTGGAAGAAGAGGATGTGGAATTCATCCGTCTGCAGTTTACGGATATTTTCGGAACATTAAAGAATGTAGCAATTACATCCAGTCAGCTGGAGAAAGCATTGAATAACAAGTGTATGTTTGACGGTTCTTCCATTGAGGGATTTGTACGGATTGAGGAGTCAGACATGTATCTGTATCCGGATCTGGACACATTTACCATTTTCCCATGGCGCCCGCAGCAGGGAAAAGTAGCACGTATTATCTGTGATATTTACTGTGCAGACAAAACACCGTTTACGGGGGACTCCCGTTATATCTTAAAGCGTCAGATTGAGGAAGCAAAAAACCTTGGATATACATTTAATGTGGGACCGGAGTGCGAGTTTTTCCTGTTTCATCAGGATGAGAATGGCCAGCCGACAACACTTTCCCACGAAAAAGCCGGATATTTTGATCTCGGTCCGGTAGACCTGGGAGAAAATGCCAGACGTGATATGGTGCTGACACTTGAAGATATGGGGTATGAGATCGAAGCTTCCCACCATGAGGTAGCACCCGCACAGCATGAGATTGACTTTAAGTATGATGAGGCACTGCAGACGGCAGATAATATCATGACATTCAAACTGGCGGTTAAGACAATTGCAAAGCGGCACGGTCTGTTTGCAAGCTTTATGCCGAAGCCGAAATACGGGATTAATGGTTCCGGAATGCATATCAATATGTCCCTGTCCAAAGACGGACATAATATTTTCCGCGATCCGGATGGAAAAATGGGCCTGAGTAAAGAAGCCTATTATTTTATTGGCGGTATCATGAAGCACATGAAAGGTGTGACTCTTATCATGAATCCGCTGGTAAATTCCTATAAGCGGCTGGTACCTGGATATGAGGCACCATGTTATATTGCATGGTCTGCGACAAACCGCAGCCCGCTCATCCGTATTCCTGCTTCCCGGGGAGAGGAAACCCGTGTGGAACTGCGCAGCCCGGACCCGGCAGCCAATCCGTATCTGGCCCTTGCGGTATGTCTTGCAGCCGGAATTGACGGTATCAGAAATAAAATTGAGCCACCGGAAGAAGTGCCGGAAAATGTCTATGAACTGAAGGAGGAAGAAAAAGCAAGCAGAGGAATCGAGTCGCTTCCGGCCGATCTTCATGCGGCCATCTGTGAATTGCAGAAAGATGCTTTTATAAAAGAAGTGCTTGGAGAACATATCAGCAGCAAACTGATCGAGGCAAAAGAGGCAGAATGGATGCAGTACCGTACACAGGTAACCGGTTGGGAGATCGAAGAGTATCTGTATAAGATTTAACGGGAGATCGGATCGTGAGTAACATTGTAATTGCCTTTTCGAAACCGGAAGTGGCAGCGGGCATAAAAAAAATATTGACACAGAGTGGGTATTCCGTGCAGGCAGTCTGTACCACCGGCGCGCAGGCACTGGCAAGCGTAAACAATCTGGAGTGTGGAATACTGATCTGCGGATGCCGGTTTATGGATATGATGTATATGGAAATTCACGATTATCTGCCACCGGAGTTTCAGATGCTTCTGATCGCTTCTCCGTCTTCCATTCAGGAGAGAGAGGTAAGCAATCTGGTCTGTCTTTCCATGCCGATGAAAGTGCATGAACTGTTGCAGACAATTGAAATGATGGAGGGAGATATCCAGAGGCGCAGAAGGAGAATGCGGCAGCAGCCGAAACACCGTTCGCAGGAGGATCAGCAGATCATTCGCAAGGCAAAGGAACTCCTTATGGCACGAAACTCTTTTACGGAAGAGGAAGCACATAAATATATTCAGAAAAGAAGTATGGACAACGGAACCGGCCTGGTCGAGGTGGCACAGATGATCTTAAGTCTTCTGCAGGAAGGGTAAGGATCTTATCTGGCTTTTTTGGCTGGTCTTTACATTAAAAGAAGAAAATGTTAAAGTGATACTGATGGAAAATTAGAGAAGGAGAACGAAATTATGTTTCATGTAAATGAGAATTATCAGAAGCTGCCGGGCAGCTATTTATTCAGCACAATTGCAAAAAAAGTAAATGCATATCAGGAGGCAAATCCGGACAAGAACATTATCCGTCTGGGAATCGGTGATGTTACACAGCCACTGGCTCCTGCAATCATTGAGGCTATGCATAAAGCGGTAGATGAGATGGGACATGCCGAGACATTCCACGGCTATGCACCGGATCTGGGATATGAATTTTTGCGCAAGGCAATCGCAGAGAATGATTATGCAGCAAGAGGCTGTGAGGTTGCAGCAGATGAAATTTTTGTGTCTGACGGAGCAAAGAGCGATTCCGGAAATATTCAGGAGATTTTCGGACAGGATAACAAGATTGCGGTCTGTGATCCGGTATACCCGGTTTATGTGGATTCCAACGTTATGGCTGGAAGAACCGGTACTTACGACAAGGAGACCGGCACATGGAGCGATGTCATTTACATGCCATGTACAGCAGAAAATCATTTCGTACCGGAGTTTCCTAAGAAGACACCGGACATAATCTATCTGTGTCTGCCGAATAACCCGACCGGAACAACGCTTACAAAGGATCAGCTGCAGGAATGGGTGGACTATGCCAATAAAGTTGGCGCCGTAATCATTTATGATGCCGCTTATGAAGCTTATATCAGTGAGGACAATGTGGCACATTCCATTTATGAGTGCAAGGGTGCAAGAACCTGCGCCATTGAGCTGCACAGTTTCTCAAAGAATGCAGGATTTACCGGTGTTCGTCTTGGATATACCGTAGTTCCGAAGGATTTAAAGTGCGGGGAAGTTTCTTTGCACGACATGTGGGCAAGACGTCACGGAACCAAATTCAACGGTGCTCCGTACATTGTGCAGCGTGCCGGTGAGGCTGTATATTCTGAGGAAGGAAAAGCACAGTTAAAGGAGCAGGTTGCTTACTATATGAAGAATGCAAAGACCATTAAGGAAGGATTAAAGGATGCCGGATATACCGTATTTGGTGGTGTAAATGCACCATACATCTGGTTAAAGACTCCGGATCAGATGACTTCCTGGGAGTTCTTTGATTATCTGCTGGAGAATGCAAATGTTGTTGGTACTCCGGGATCCGGTTTTGGACCAAGCGGAGAAGGATATTTCCGACTGACTGCATTTGGAAATTATGAAAACACCGTAAAGGCACTGGAGCGTATCAAAGCTCTGTAAAAGAGGGAATATGCGTATGAATCATAACATGAAAAAAAGAGGTCTGGCATTGCTGCTGGCATGCTGCTGTGTTTTTACAGCGGCGCCGGTGGCGGTAAAAGCGGACAAAGTATCCATTTCCACCAATCAGACACCGACCGGCACATACAGCAGCTACACCAAAGCAGAGGTGCTGAAGTCAGATACGGTGGTGTATGATACGCTGTCTACTTCCAATAATGTTCACTTTTATAAGTATACTGCGGAAAAAGCCGGATATTTTACTGTAAATCTTGCACAGACAAGCGGAAAAGGAAAGTGGAATTTTTCCATATATGATGCGGACAATGGAAATCAGGAACTGGAAACAAAACCTCTGGCATCCAATTATACATCCAGAATTTATAACCTCAGACCGGGCAAAAGCGTATATATCAAAGTTGAGCATGTGAAATCTACGGATATTACCATTTTAGATTATCAGCTGACACAGGATTATCAGTATTCCCTTCAGGTGAAAACAACGGAGAGTGCACAGTGGGAACAGGAAGACAACGATACACCGGCGGCAGCGACAAGTCTGCAGAACGGCACCTGGATCAATGGAAGTTCCTACAAAGCTTTGGATGTGGACTGGTATGTGTATAGCATTCCGGCAAATGGATATTTCACATATGATTTTCAGGGGGAGGGATCTTCCGCTCTTTGGAATCTGTATCTGTATGATGAAAATATGAATGAACTGCAGAAAGATACCAATACAAGAACCGTATCCTCCAATAAATATGTCCTTCCGGTGGGAGCAAAAGTGTATGTGAAAGTCACCTGCTACGGCGTTGGAAACCAGTACAGGATCCGTTCCAATTACTATGCAACGGAAGGCTGGGAAAAGGAATCCAACGATATCATGGCACTTGCCACGGATCTTACCGCCGGAAAGACACTGCATGGAAGTATCAACAGCAAAAAAGATGTGGATTACTACCGCTACGTTGCCACGGGCAGTGGATATTTCAATTTCAAATTTACAAATGCGGACGGTGGAAACAATCAGTACTGGAAACTTTCCGTATATGATGAGAAAAAGAAGCTGCTTCAGACCGTGGAAACAGAGGATGATCTGCAGATTTCCACTGCAAAGCTCGGTTTCCGGAAAGGCAAAGAGATTTACCTGAAGGTAGAACGGAATATCAATGATTATGCGTGCGGACACGAATACACGGTGACAGTCAATCAGTACAAGGCTGATAACTGGGAACAGGAATCCAATGATTCTTTTGCCACAGCTACAACTGTAAAAAAGAATAAGACCTGTAGTGCGAATAATTATGCGGTAAAGGATAAAGATTATTTTGTATATAAGGCTGCAAAGAAGGGAAAGGTGACCATACAAGTAAGCCTTCCTGACAGCGGATACTGGAATGTGTGTGTATATAATCAGAAAAAGAAGCTGGTCAAACAGGAAGATTATGCACAGACCGGACAGAAGTTTACCGTAAAAGCTGCAAAGGGGCAGAAACTCTATGTGATGGTGAAGGCCAGAACAAAATCTGCCGTTGGAAAGACCTATCGTGTCACTGTGAAACAAAAATAAAGCAAACTATAAAGATTCTGTGAAAAGAACCGATATCTATAGTAGATACCAACATAGTTTAACCGGAAACAAATGGAATTGACCGGTAGAATTCAAGGAGGATGAGAGTATGGGTGTAAACACAACAGGTTTGTTAAACACGCAGACAGAGGTATACGCATCCTATAAAAACGATGCGGTGACCAAAAATGAGACGGCTGCAAAGAAGGACTCCACGGCAAAGACGGAAGAAAAAAATGAGAGCGGTGTAGTCTATGATAAATCAGACAGCAGCAAGGACAATAAGAAAGCAACCTATTCGATTAATAAGATGAGCGCTGAGGATCGTGCAGCACTCGTACAGCAGATGAAAGCGGATACACAGTCCAGACAGCAGCAGCTGATCAGCATCGTGCAGAAAATGATGACCGGTCAGGCAGCTACTTCTTCTGTTGCAAACGGAACAAACAGCGATGATATATGGAAGTTCCTTGCAAAAGGGGATTTCACGGTTGATGCAGCAACAAAGGCACAGGCGCAGAAGGATATCTCCGAAGATGGCTATTACGGAGTAAAGCAGACATCAGAGAGATTATTTGATTTTGCAAGTGCCCTTGCCGGAGATGATGTGGAAAAGATGAAGAAGATGCAGACTGCCATGCAGAAAGGATTCAAGCAGGCAACCGGTGCATGGGGCAAAGACCTTCCGGACATCTGCCAGAAGACACTGGATGCTGCAAATCAGAAGTTTGAGGATTATTATAAGTCCAAAGAGAGCACAACAAAGACCGAAGGCTGAAAACAGACTGCTGCAGCCCGGTGATTGTTTACAAAAGAAGGGAAAAAATACCGGAAAAAGAGGTATTTTTTCCCTTCTTTTTCCGTTTCTGATGGTACTGCAATGATTGAAGAAATGATGCAGAAGTGGTATGATAAGGCATTATAGAGAGACAGAAAAAGGAGACCTGATGATTATGAAATATAATTTTGATAAAATACCAAACCGCAGAGGCACAAATTCCCTCAAGTGGGATGTGGATCGCAAAGAGCTCCCGATGTGGGTGGCGGATATGGATTTTGAGACGGTGCCGGAAGTGCAGGAGGCACTGGTACAGCGCGTGGCGCACGGGGTATATGGATATTCTGTCATCCCGGACGAATGGGCGGACAGCTATGTAAATTGGTGGGAAAAGCGTCATCATTTTCGGATGGACCCAAAGAAGCTGATCTTTACAACGGGAGTAATCCCTGCACTTTCTTCTGCTGTCCGAAAACTGACGACTCCGGCAGAAAATGTGCTGATTCAGACACCTGTCTATAATAATTTCTTCAATTCCATTCGTAATAACGGAAGAAATGTCGTGGAAAATGAACTGCTTTATGATGGTAAAGAATATCGTGTAGACTGGGAAAAACTTGAACAGCAGCTGGCAGATCCGCAGACGACGCTTATGATTTTGTGTAATCCGCAGAATCCGGCAGGAAACATCTGGGATCGTGAGACGCTGGCGCGGATCGGGGCATTATGTAAGCAGTATGATGTCATTGTTGTCTCGGATGAAATTCACTGTGATCTGACAAAACCCGGTACAGAATACATTCCGTTTGCCTCTGTGGATGATACCTGCAGGGACATTAGTGTTACCTGCATTGCGCCGACGAAGACATTTAATCTGGCAGGGCTGCAGACGGCTGCCGTCTATGCAGAAAACTCGATTCTGCATCACAGAATGTGGAGACAGCTCAACACCGACGAAGTAGCAGAACCGAACGCTTTTGCAATTCAGGCAACGATTGCCGCTTTCCAATATGGGGAAGAATGGCTTGATGAACTGCGGGAATATGTGGAAAAGAACAAGCAGTATGTGACGGAATTTCTGCAGGAGAAAATTCCACTCATCCATCCGGTTGCAGGAGATGCTACTTACCTCATGTGGCTGGACTGCCGCAAAATCACGGAGAGTGGCCGGCAGTTTGTAAAATTTATCCGCAAAACCAGCGGTCTGTATGTCAGCGGAGGCAATCAGTATGGCAGGGGAGGCGAAGGATTTTTGCGCGTGAATGTGGCTACCTCCAAGCTGGTTGTTGAAGATGGAATGCAGCGTCTGTATGAGAGCGTTGATGCATGGCTAAAAGAAGAAAAGATATCAAAATAAGAATAATTCCTGATTTTAAGCAAACCTTAAAGGTTTGCCCCATTGGAAATTAAGAAAAAAACCGCTACAATGTATCTATGATTAATCATGAATACGAGGTGGCGGTTTTTTTATGTATAATGTTTTAGTTTGTGACGATGAAAAGGATATTGTTTCTGCTTTGCAGATTTATTTAAAAAGTGAAGGATACCAGGTGTTTTCGGCTTATAACGGAAAGGAAGCCTTAAAAATTATAAACCGGGAGGATATCCAGCTGGTTCTGATGGATATTATGATGCCGGAAATGGACGGGATAGAAGCAATGTGCAAAATCCGTGAAATTTCCAATGTTCCGGTGATCTTACTGACGGCCAAAAGTGAGGATACCGATAAGGTACTCGGACTTACCGTGGGCGCGGACGATTATGTGACGAAACCATTCAATCCAGTGGAACTGCAGGCGAGAGTGAAATCCCAGATCCGGCGGTATATGCTGCTTGGAAGCGGACAGAAGGTGAGGACAAAACTGTCCGCCGGCGGCATCGAGCTGGATGATAAATTAAAGGAAGTCACTCTGGATGGAGAACCTGTGAATCTGACCAGAACAGAGTACGATATTTTAAAACTTCTGATGGAACATCCGGGGGAAGTATATTCACCGAAACAGATTTATGAGGCCGTGTGGAAGGGCAGCCCGTGCGGCGTCGAAAACACGGTAGCCGTACATATCCGGCACCTTCGGGAAAAACTCGAATATAATCCTGCGGAGCCACGCTATTTAAAAGTCGTATGGGGACGGGGATACAAGATGGAGGATGTAGAAAATGAATGAGAAAAAGGATAAAAAATCCAAAAAGCCGGAATATGTGTCCAAAAACTGGAAATCATCGCAGGGCATCAGATTACTGGCTATGGTACTTGCGATTGTAAGTGGATTTTTGGTGGGCGTGACCAGTGTGGTGACAGTTACATTAGGCATGAACAGTGATTTGCAGGGCTCACAGAAAGACATTGAAAAAACACTGGATACGGAGCTGCTTAGAAGCTATGCGTATTGGATGGGGGATGCGGTTACCGGCATTTCAAAAGAACAGGACGAAGCAGATGCCCTGAAAAAATTTGATGACGGAAATATCGTTTATTCACTTGTAAAAAACAAGCCGAATGGAAAAGAAACCGAACTTGTCTGTGGAAATTACACGGGTACCTCTTTAAATAAGGAAACCGCACTTGCCTGGCTGAAATTTACAGATGAAAATGAGTTTCATACCAATGATCGTTCTTTCTGGGATATGCTGCTTGGAAGAAACAGGGGACAGTACATGCAAAAAGTCAAGCATTATACGCAGGTGGATCATTTTATCTATGATAATGGTGTGATTTATTGTTATGCGGGCGATACCCTGTTTCGGATCAATTCCTTTTCTTTTTACGCGGTTCCAGAGGAGTCGGATCTTGAACCGTATGTGGAATATACTTACCGGGAATCGGACGATGGTGGCAGATATTGCGCGGAAAATGGAGAACAGCTGAAAAAAGGTAAGCTCGAACCGTATTTAAAATCATCCGAGCTGCGGTTTGATTTTGATGGGTTAGAGGCAGGTTACTTATGGTCAAAAAAGGATGGGATTTACCCGATCCGGCAGGAATCCATTGCGGATACCTATGCGAAAGCAAAGGTATTCCAGTGGCAGGATTTTTCATTTGCATACGAAGATCAACAGGGTCGTATTTATTATAATCCACATCAGGAGAAAGAAGCAACGGAATATACGCTTTATCTTACGGTAGCGGATTCCCTGAAGGGAAGCACTGCTACGGTATCCTCTTTGTTTTCACCGGAAGTCGGAGGTGAAACCCATATTGTGATTGATTCCGGGAAAACACAGTTTTTCCAGAAAGCACACACACTTGCAGGCGTTGTGGTACAGGTGCGGGAAATTTCGGGATTGTGGTTGCTTTTGAGTGTTCTTGTGTGGGTGTTTTCTCTTGGCATTCTATTTGCATCGGCAGGATGGAAACGTGGTTCTGATACGGTACAGATTCGATGGATTGACCGTATACCATTTGGTATTTATACAGGAATCTCAGGACTTGCGTTTTTGGGCTGCGGTATGGTATGCCTTTATATGGGAGATCTGCTTATGCAAAATGCAGGAATCGTATTCTGTATTTCATTTTTTACAATTGCGTTTGCATTGGCAGAACTGATTGTGTATGAATATGTGATCAGTATCATTGTAAGAATCCGTGCAGGAAAATTCTGGCATTATACGCTTTTGCGTCTGCTTTTAAACCCGTTTCGCCGGATAAAAAGAGAACTGCATGAAATCAGACTGGCGCTTTTGACCAATCTGTCTATGACGGTAAAAGTCACAGCTGTATTTCTTGTGGTCTTCCTCATAGAAGCATTTCTTTTACTGTGTGCCGGAGCGGATGGCGGAATTATCATGGTCTATCTCCTCTGGAAAGTTGTGGAATACGGCGTACTGTTAAAGATTGTGGTGCAGTTTCGACAGATATTCGACGGAGGGGAACGGATTGCAAAAGGTGATTATTCGCATCCGATCCATACAGAAAAAATGATGTATGAGCTGCGCACACATGCGGAAAATTTAAATAATGTACAGACCGGAGTTGCAGCGGCGGTAGAAGAAAAAATGAAGAGTGAGCGGTTTCGTACCGAACTGATCACCAATGTCTCCCATGATATTAAAACACCGCTTACTTCCATTATCAACTATGTGGATCTGATCAAAAAGGAGCCGACAGAGAGTGAAACAATGCGGGAGTACATTGAGGTGCTTGACCGACAGTCCAACCGTCTGAAAAAACTGATTGAGGATCTGATGGAGGCATCCAAAGCATCTACTGGAAATCTTCCGGTGAATCCGGAAGTATGTGATGCAACGGTCGTTCTGACACAGATTGTCGGGGAATTTTCAGAAAAGGCAGAGGCAAATCAGCTGGAGATGGTTGTAGAATGTCCGCAACCACCCGTTGAAATCTATGTGGATGGCAGACATTTGTGGCGGATCATTGACAACCTGATGGGAAATATATGTAAGTATGCACAGCCGGGAACACGTGTGTATATTACGTTGGAAACATTTCACGGAATGGTGATTATGACCTTCCGCAATATTTCGAAGGATCGACTGAAAATGACCAGCGAGGAACTTTTCGGAAGATTTGTCCGTGGAGACAGTTCCCGGAATACGGAAGGACACGGACTGGGGCTTTCTATCGCAAAAAGCCTGACCGAGCTGATGCATGGAAATCTTGCGGTGCAGATGGACGGCGATCTGTTTAAAGTAATTCTCAGTTTTGAGGAATATCAGGAGGATAAGAAGCAGTAAAGACCAAAAACTCCTCGGTTGTATTTCTATATGCCATATGCTATAATGTGGGACGTCTAAATACAGAATATAAACGGAGGACAAATCTGTGAAAATAATAATCGCCGGTGATGGCAAGGTCGGACTCACGCTGACGCAGAAACTTGCTGCGGCAGGACACGACCTGACTTTGATCGATTCGAACCAGCGTGTGCTGGATTCGAGTGTGGAGCGTTACGATGTTATGGGGGTACAGGGAAACTGTGCCTCCATGCGCGTGTTGGAGAGTGCGGATGTGAAAAAGGCGGATCTGCTCATTGCAGCCACCAGTTCGGATGAAGTCAATCTGCTCTGTGGTATGACTGCCCATGGTCTGAATCCGAGAATTCACACCATTGCAAGAATCCGTAATCCCGAATACGGCAAGCAGATTTTTACCATGCGGGATGTCTATTCCCTTTCGCTTATGGTGAATCCGGAAAAACAGGCGGCGCGCGAGATTGAACGGCTGATCCGCTATCCGGGCTTCCTGCAGAGGGAAACATTTGCAAAAAGCCGTGTGGAAATCGTGGAGCTGCGGATTCAAAAAGGAAGTAAACTCTGCGATGTGGCACTGATGAATCTGGAAAATGTTGTCAAATGCAAGGTGCTTGTCTGCGCAGTGAGCCGCGGAGGGGTTGTGGAGATTCCATCCGGACATTTTATTCTCCGGGAGGGGGATCATCTGTTTATTACGGCAACTGCTGAGATGCTGACACAGCTTCTGCGCAATCTTGGCATTATCACGCACAAGGCAAAGCGTGTAATTATCTGCGGTGGCGGAAGAATCGGTTATTATCTGTCGACCTGGCTGGCAAAAGAAGGTGTCAGTGTGCTGCTGATTGAGCAGGATGAAGCGCGCTGTGAAGAATTATCCGGCAAACTTCCACCGGAAGTATGTATCATACACGGGGATGCCAGCAGTCAGTTTCTGCTTGAAAGTGAAGGCATCCATGATTGTGACGCCGTTGTAACCATGACCGGCATGGATGAAATGAATATGATTATTTCGCTGTATGCGCAGACCTGTGGAGTGCCACAGGTGATCACGAAAGTCGGTCATATGGAAAATAACAGTATGCAGGACAGTCTGGGACTTGGCAGTGTGATCTGCCCGAAAGAACTCTGCTGCAATACGATTGTCCGTTATGTCCGTGCCATGCAGAATACAACAGGTGCAGCACTGACACTGCACAATATTGCAGAAGGACAGGCAGAGGCATTGGAGTTTGTCGTAGATGCCGACACAAAACATATCGGGGAACCATTGCGTAATATCCGCCTGAAACGCAATATACTGATCGCATGTATCAGCCATGGAAGTAAAACGGAGATTCCAAACGGAGATTCCATGTATGAGGCTGGAAATTCCGTGATTATCGTTGCAAAGGGCGGGATGACACTTTTGCAGCTGAATGATATTTTCGAGTGAGGATGCTATGAATTATAAAATGATGGGAAAATTTCTTTCCCAGATCTTAATTGTGGAAGCAGGGTTTATGGTTCCGGCACTTTTGATCAGTCTGTATACCGCAAGCCTGGCAGCAGTTTATGGGTTTGGGCTGTCCATTTTGATCACTGCCGGAGTTGGTGCCTTAATGTATTATTTTTGCAGAAATTCCACCCGTCGTTTTTTTGCGAGGGAAGGGATGGTCTGCGTAGCCGGAAGCTGGATTGCAATCAGTTTTTTCGGGTGTCTGCCATTTGTTTTTTCCAGGGAAATTCCAAACTTTGTCGATGCCCTGTTTGAAATTGTATCGGGATTTACAACCACAGGTTCTTCGATTTTGGGAGATGTGGAAGCACTTTCTCCCGGAATTATGTACTGGCGGAGTTTCAGCCACTGGCTGGGCGGCATGGGGGTACTTGTATTTCTTCTGGCACTTTCTCCGAACGGAGAGAGAGGCAAAGGGTATACCATGCATCTGCTGCGTGCGGAGAGTCCGGGACCGAATGTGAACAAGCTGGTGCCGAAAATGCGTACAACAGCAAGAATTTTGTACGTCATATACATGGTGCTGACATTCATCAATTTCCTGTTTCTCCTGTTGGGAAAAATGCCGGTTTTTGATGCCGTATGTACCGCTTTTGGAACGGCCGGCACAGGTGGATTCGGAATCCGGAATGACAGTATTGCAGGATACAGCCCATATATACAGAATGTATGTACGGTCTTCATGTTTTTGTTTGGAATCAACTTCAGCTGTTATTATCTGCTTTTAGTCCGGCATGTAAAGGAAGTGCTCAAAGATCAGGAACTGCGGCTGTATATCATCATATTTGTGGTCAGTATTCTTTTAATTACGTTCAATATCCGGGGACTGTACGGCTCCTGGGAAGAGACGATCCGCCATGCGGCATTTCAGGTTTCCTCTATCATGACGACGACCGGGTTTGCAAGCACGGACTTTGATTTGTGGCCCGGATTTTCGAAAGCACTGTTGCTGTGCCTGATGTTTGTCGGTGCCTGTGCAGGCAGTACGGCAGGAGGGCTTAAGATGGGAAGACTTCTTCTGATTCTGAAAAACCTGCGCAGAAATATCCGCAGAATTTTAAGCCCGCAGCGTGTGGAAGTTGTGCGCATGAATGGAAACCGGATCGGGGAGGATGTATTAAATAATACAAATACCTATCTGGCGGCTTACGGTGTGATTTTAGTCGGAAGTTTTCTTTTGATTTCTATTGATGGACTGTCCATGACAACAAATGTGTCTGCGGTTGCTGCGTGCTTTAACAATATCGGACCGGGATTTGATGTGGTGGGACCTACCTGTAATTTTTCGGTGTATTCCTGGTTTTCCAAACTTGTGCTGATTTTTGACATGCTGGCCGGAAGACTGGAAATTTTCCCGATGCTTGTTCTCTTTTCAAGAAGTACCTGGAGACATAAATAATTGAATGGATTTCTCAATTATTTTATGATAAAATAGTAGGGTGCTTTTACACAACAATAAAATATGGAGGAGAGAACATGTTAGAGAAAATGTTTAAGCTCAAAGAGAATAATACCACAGCGAAAACAGAAGTGATCGCCGGTATTACGACGTTTATGACCATGGCGTATATCCTGGCTGTAAACCCGAACCTGCTTTCACAGGCAGGAATGGACCCGACAGCAGTGCTGATCGCAACCTGTCTGGCATCCTTTATCGGTACGTTTGCAATGGCACTCCTTGCAAATTATCCGTTTGCACTTGCACCGGGTATGGGACTGAATGCATACTTTGCATTTACCGTATGCGGAAATATGGGATATTCCTGGAAAGTAGCCCTGATGGCAGTATTCTTCGAAGGTATTATCTTTATTATCCTTTCTCTTACCAATGTGCGTGAGGCAATTTTCAATGCCATTCCGACCACATTAAAGAAAGGTGTGAGCGCCGGCATTGGTCTGTTTATCGCGTTTATCGGATTGCAGGGTGGACATATCGTTGTAAACAACGATTCCACATTGTTATCTTATGTAAATTTCAGAGATAACTGGCATACCGAAGGAATCTGTGCAGTACTTGCACTGATCGGTCTGCTTCTTACTGCAATTTTATACATCAAAAAAGTCAAGGGATCTATTCTGATCGGTATTCTGGCTACCTGGATTCTTGGAATGATCTGTCAGGCAGCGGGTGTTTACCGTATCGATGCAGACGCTGGATTTTATTCTCTGTATCCGACATTTGCCATGACTGATTTTTCAAAAATCGGGGAGACGTTCGGACAGTGTTTTACAGCAGATTTCCATGGAGTCGGAATTATGAACTTCATCGTAGTCATGTTGTCTTTCCTGTTTGTAGATATGTTTGATACGATCGGAACACTGATCGGTGTATCGGATAAGGCCGGCATGTTAGACGAAGATGGAAAACTTCCGAACGTAAAGCAGGCACTGATGGCAGATGCAATTGCTACTTCTGCAGGTGCGGTCCTTGGTACGTCTACAACTACAACATTCGTAGAGAGCTCTGCCGGTGTCGGAGCTGGTGCAAGAACCGGTCTTGCATCCATCGTTACAGGATTATTATTCCTGCTTGCAATTTTCTTTGCACCAATCTTTACGGCAATTCCGGGCTTTGCAACAGCACCGGCGCTGATCTTTGTCGGATTCCTGATGGTATCCGCAATTGTAAAGGTTGATTTCGAGGATCTGACAGATGCAGTTCCTGCATATCTGTGCCTCATTGCGATGCCTTTAATGTACAGTATCGCAGAGGGTATTGCCATTGGTGTAATCTCTTTTGTACTGATCAATCTGATCTGTGGCAAGCGTAAGAAGATTACTCCACTGATGTATATCCTTGCAGTACTTTTTATCTGCAAATATATTTTCCTGTAATTACGCAGTGGACGAGCCGCTTTCCAGTAGGACGGGAAGCGGCTTAAAGTCTATCTGACTATATAAAATATAAATGGAGGAACAACTATGAAAAAATTAAACAAGGCAATGTCGGTTGCTGTGGCAGCAGCCATGATGGTATCCCTGGGCGCCTGTGGAAATTCCGCAGATGCAGCAAAAGACGGGACACAGAGTGCAGGTGCATCCGGTAAAGTATATAACATCGGAATCTGCCAGCAGCTGGAGCATCCGGCACTGGATCAGGCAACACAGGGATTTGAGGATGTCTTAAAGGAAAAGCTGGGAGACAATGTAAAATTTGATCTCCAGAATGCACAGAACGAGCAGGCAAATGCTTCTACAATTGCAAATAATTTCGTATCTGCCAATGTGGATCTGATTCTTGCAAATGCAACCACTGCTTTACAGGCATGTGCAGCAGCGACAACCGATATTCCGATTCTGGGAACTTCCGTTACCGATTATGCAACGGCTTTGGAGATCAGTGACTGGAGTGGTACAACCGGAAGAAATATCTCCGGTACATCCGATCTGGCTCCGCTTGATCAGCAGGAGGATATGCTCGTAGAGCTCTATCCGGATGCAAAGCATGTCGCAATACTTTACTGCTCTGCAGAGGCAAACTCCAAATATCAGGCAACCGAGTTTGAAAAATACCTGGATGAGGATGGTATCAGCTACAAAGAGTTTACCGCTTCCGATTCCAATGATATCGGTTCTGTGGTACAGAGTGCAACCGAGTATGCAGATGTTATTTACATTCCGACAGACAATACCATGGCACAGAACACAGAAGCAATCAACAATATCGCACTTCCGGCAGGAACTCCGATTATTGCCGGAGAGGAAGGTATCTGTAAAGGATGCGGAGTGGCAACGCTTTCCATCAGTTATTATGACATCGGAAAAAAGGCCGGTGAAATGGCATATGACATTTTAGTAAACGGTGCGGATATTACAACCATGAAGATTGAGACTGCACCGAACGTAACCAAAGAATACAACAAAGATATCTGTGATCAGCTGGGCGTTAAAATTCCGGATGATTACAAGGCTATCGAGGCTGAATAATTAAGGGGGATGGGTATCGTGTTAATATCTGCTTATTTTGCTTCCTTAAGTCCGCTGGCGCTGTTTCGTGCGCTGCCGGGCTCCATTGCACAGGGTCTGATCTGGGGCCTTCTGGCATTGGGAGTATATATTACATACAAACTTCTGGATTTTGCGGATCTGTCGGTGGACGGTTCTTTTGCAACCGGCGGAGCTGTGGCGGTTATGCTGATCCGCAGTGATATGAATCCGTGGGTTTCCCTTATTTTTGCATTTGCTGCAGGAATGCTTGCGGGAATGGTCACAGGTCTTCTGCACACCAAACTGGGAATTCCTCCAATTCTTGCCGGAATTTTAACGCAGATTGCACTGTACTCCATCAATCTGAATATTATGGGACAGTCCAATCAGGCGATCAGTGTGGATAAATATTCCCTTGCGGTATCGCTTCGTTATGTATCCGGTGATACAGCAGCAAAAATTAAAGTATTTACCACCTGTATCCTGTTTGGGGTAGTGATCGTGGCGATTCTTTACTGGTATTTCGGAACCGAGCAGGGGCATGCCATCCGGGCAACCGGATGTAACCCGCAGATGGCGCGTGCACAGGGAATCAATACCAGCTTCTGTAAGGTACTGGCACTGATGATTTCCAACGGACTCGTTGGTCTGTCCGGTGCACTTTATGCACAGTATCAGGGTGCAGCGGATGTCAATATGGGACGAGGCGCAATCGTTATCGGTCTGGCTGCCGTTATTATCGGAGATGTACTGTTTGGAAAACTGTGTGCAGGAAAGAAACTGGCATTTGCATATACGCTGTTTTCCGTGATCGTTGGAGCGATCATTTACTACCTTGTGCTGAGCATCATTTTGTGGCTGAAATTCCCATCGGATGATCTGAAACTGTTCTCAGCAATCGTGGTAGCAATTTTCCTTGCGATTCCATATCTGAAGAATAAGAAAAAAGCAACAAGGGGGCTGTAACCGATGAGTGAGATGTTAAAAATTGAAAATATCCGGAAAGTATTCAATCCGGGTACGATAAATGAAAAAGTGGCTCTGGACGGTGTCAACCTGACACTTGAGGAAGGCGAATTTGTCACAGTGATCGGTGGAAACGGTGCAGGAAAATCGACAACACTGAATGCCGTAGCCGGTGTATGGCCGGCAGATTCCGGAAAAATCTATATCGGCGGCGAGGATGTGACAAAGTTATCCGAGCATCGCAGGGCACAATATCTGGGACGTGTGTTCCAGGACCCGATGACCGGTACGGCTACCACAATGTCCATTGAGGAAAATATGGCAATTGCAGCAAGACGTGGAAAATCCAGGGGATTGCGATGGGGAATTACCAAAGCGGAACGCGAGAAATACCGCCAAATGCTTTCCACCCTGCATCTTGGACTGGAAGATCGCCTGACATCAAAAGTCGGTCTGTTATCCGGTGGACAGCGTCAGGCAATCACGCTTCTGATGGCTTCCATCCAGAAACCGAAGCTTCTGCTTCTCGATGAGCATACGGCTGCGCTGGATCCAAAGACTGCCGCAAAGGTACTTGAGATTTCGGATCAGATCATTTCAGAGAATCATCTGACGGCCATGATGGTAACACACAATATGAAGGATGCGATTGCCCATGGAAACCGTCTGATTATGATGCATGAAGGAAAAGTTATTTTAAATATCGCAGGTGAAGACAAAAAGAAACTTACGGTCGGAGATCTGCTGCATCAGTTTGAAAAAGTAAGCGGTGAGGAATTTGCAAGTGATAAAGCACTGCTTTCGTAGAAAATAACAGAATTGTTTATGCATGATAAGGGTCAAAACTGTTTTTGACCCTTAAATCATGTAGAAGGGAGATAGATATGCCTGTATTTGATTTCAGCAATACAACGGAAGAAAAGAAAGCCTGTGAGTGTACCTATACAACATTTCAGTCGAATGAAAACACTGCAAGTGCAAAATATCCGATTCTGGTTTTAGATAATACGGCAAAGCAGTGGAAATATCATTCCTGCGGAGTGTTCACGAACCAGACAAAGCGCACAGCATTTGAGTTTACCCAGGAAGACGGAACTGTATGTGCGGATATTTTGCGGGTGGATGCCCGTTTTGCCAATCTGCTTCGCTGGCTGGGGGAAAACCACATTAATGTCCGGCTGTCTGGAGAGAACACACCGGATGGATATGCCGTGTATAAGATCCGTGAAATTGCATTTGGCGGTGGAAAAAAGCTTTCCGCGGAAGATGGCTTTTTACAGTTTATGATGGAGCGTCTGTTTGCCAGCAGTGCACCGAGTGAGGAAGCGGTGGATGAGGAGCAGGAGGAAGACGGCGATGATATGAAGCTCACCAGTATTCAGAGCATCACCGATTTTATGACCTGCGCAGGACGGACCATGCCGGATAACATCCGGTTGTGGGCACGCCGGAATTTAGCAGTGGCACGTTCCAATGAAGTGTCTCCGGAAGAGCGGCGTCATGCACAGCGTGCACTTTCCATTATGATGAATATCCAGTGGAAAAACAATTATTTTGAGGCCATTGATCCCAAGGAAGCCCGTCGGATTTTAGATGAGGAACTGTATGGCATGGAGCGTGTAAAGCAGAGAATCATTGAGACGATCATTCAGATTAACCGCACACATACACTTCCGGCATACGGACTGCTTCTGGTGGGACCGGCAGGAACCGGAAAATCGCAGATTGCCTATGCAGTTGCCCGTATTTTGAAACTTCCGTGGACAACTCTTGATATGAGTTCCATCAATGATCCGGAGCAGCTGACCGGAAGTTCGAGAATTTATGCTAACGCAAAGCCGGGGATCATCATGGATGCATTTGCCATGGCAGGAGAGTCAAGCCTGGTATTTATTATCAATGAGCTGGATAAGGCAGCTTCTGGAAAAGGAAACGGAAATCCGGCAGATGTTTTACTGACACTTCTGGATAATCTGGGATTTACAGATAACTATATCGAGTGTATGATCCCGACATCCGGTGTTTATCCGATTGCCACAGCAAACGATAAGGAGCAGATCAGCGCACCGATTCTGTCGCGTTTTGCGGTAATTGATATCCCGGATTATACGTTTGAGGAAAAGAAGATTATCTTCTCAAAATTTGCATTGCCTAAGGTATTAAAGCGCATGAGCTTAAAGGAACAGGAATGTATCATCACAGATGAGGCATTAAATACAATCGTGGATCTGTATTCGGGTACCAGTGGAATCCGTGATTTGGAGCAGGCGGCAGAACATATTGCTGCAAATGCGCTGTATCAGATTGAGGTGGATCATCTGAAAACTGTTACCTTTGATGCAAAGATGGTGAGAAAACTCCTCATTTAAATGGCTGGTTAAAAAATATTTGTGTTGTAAAAAGCCATACAAGGTGGAACACTATCGGAAATAGGAGGTGCATACTATGGCAACAAAAACTGCAAATGTAACAGCACGAGTACCATTTTCACTTGATATTCCGGATAAACTTGCTACGAGAGATTCTATAACACAAGCTGAATTTGATACTATGATGCAGACCGGACTTGCACAGGCAAAAAGAATTGATGCTGTATCTGTTGATGAGGCTTTTAATCAATTAAAGGCGGAGATATAGTGCATTATATTTCAAAGGATCTGATGGCACCGGATGCAGCGGATAATCTGCTTGATAAGATGAAAGTAGAGATTAGAACAAGAAAATTGGAGGTAGCATTATGGCAAAAGATGAGCTGTTTTCTGGCGAATCAAAGAATATTGAATACAAGGTAGTTGTACCGGATAAAAGCGAAAAATATATGAAAACAGTTGTGGCTTTTGCCAATACACAGGGTGGCAGACTGGTCATAGGTATTGATGATAAAACACATCAGGTAGTTGGTGTTGACAATGATAGTTTGTTTCAAGCTATGGACGCTTTGACAAATGCTATATCAGATTCTTGTGAACCGCAGATCATACCGGACATTGGGCCGCAGACGGTTGATGGCAAGACAGTCATTGTTATCACGGTGGAAGCAGGAAAAAACCGACCATATTATATTAAAGCCCAAGGTAAGGCGAAAGGCACCTATATTCGTGTGGCTGGTACTTCCAGACATGCGCATCAGGAAAAGATAAGTGAGCTGGAGATGGAAGGCGCCCGTATTTCTTGGGATGAGCTTACTTGTGTAGGATATGAAGTGACGGAAGAAGCAACGCAGTCTTTATGCAAGGATATTGAAGATTTTCGAAAGAAGGCAGGACTTTCGGGGCATGATGTAAGAAAAGAGCAGTTGTTTAATTGGAAAATTTTGAAGAAAAGCGAAGGCAATGTGCTTGCATCAAATGCGTATGTGCTGCTAACATCAGATTATTTTCCGTTTGCAAAGACGCAGTGCGCCGTATTCAAGGGAACGGATAGAACGGTTTTTCTTGATAAACGGGAATATACTGGACCGATATACAAGCAGATAGAGAGTGCGGTTGATTTTGTTTTGAGAAATATCAGACTTGGAGTGACAATAGATGGCTTAGTGCGTCGGGAAAGCTATGAACTCCCAGTAGAAGCAATTCGTGAAATGATAATCAACGCACATTGTCACAGAAACCTGTTAGATGAATCCTGCATACAGGTGGCAATTTATGATGATCGCTTAGAAGTGACATCTCCAGGTGGACTATACAATGGACTAACCTACGAGGAAGTGATGAAAGGTCATTCCAAGATTAGAAACAAGCTGATTGCAAATATATTTGGTCAGATGGGACTGGTAGAAGCGTGGGGAAGTGGCATCAGAAGAATTATAAGTGTTGCTGGAGAATATGGACTGCCTGTTCCGACTGTGGAAGTATTTGATGATATGTTTCGGGTGAATTTATATAGGAATGTGCAGCATAATGCAAATGGTGGAGAAAATAGTGGAGTAAATAGTGGAGTAAATGGTGGAGTAAATGGTGGAGTAAATGGTGGAAATGATTTCGGAGATAAAGTCCGTATCAGAGAAAAAGCACAGAAATTGACGGAGACTCAGGAGAAAATACTAGATTGTATAGCAGAAGATAAATATATTTCGGTCAAAAAAATAGCAGACAGAATAGATATATCTAGGCGGACTGTTGAAAATAATATTAAAAAAATGAAAGAATCAGATATTGTGGTTCGTCATGGTTCACCGAAAAATGGGTATTGGGAGATTATAGAATAAACTGTAATTCTGAAAAAGTATATCAGCAAAAGTGTAAAGGAGTGAATGTATGTCAGAGTGGTTTTCCCTGAGCTTGTGAATAAAAATATACCAAAGCAGATTAACACTATTGTAAACAGAGACAGTAATCCGGAGGAACCCAGAGTGCTTGCACTTGAAGATTTAGTATTTGTTGCTACTTCTTCGCAAATTCAGTCCATTGACAAACCTCGGTAAAATAGCATAAGATAAAATGGACAGGGAGAGAAAAAGTGAAGCGGTAACGCGTAATTTATAGAATCAGAGGAGATGGAACATATGGCAAGACATAAGCTTGAGAATGAACTCATTGCAATCGAAGTGGAGGAACATGGGGCAGAATTAAAATCTCTGGTCCGTAAAAATACCGGAAAAGAATATATGTGGAAAGCTGATCCAAAATTCTGGGGACGCACCTCACCGGTACTGTTTCCGTTTGTTGGAGCGGTAAAAGACAAACAGTTTCGTACCAAAGGACAGACTTACACCATGGGACAGCACGGATTTGCCCGCGATATGGATTTTACGCTGGATTCTCAGACGGAGGATACGCTCTGGTTTGTATTAAAATCCAATGAGGAAACCATGGCAAAATATCCTTATGCGTTTACCCTTCGTATTGGATATCACATCGAGGAAAATAAGCTGGAAGTGCTCTGGCAGGTGGAAAATCCTTCGGAGGAAGAACTTCCGTTTTCGATTGGCGGGCATCCGGCATTCAATCGTCCGAAAAATTGTAAAATCCGCTTTGATGTAGCTGGTCCGCTTACAAGTACAACGATTGTGGATGGTCTGGTCGGAAACGGTACTGTGGATTATGAATTGAAAAATAGTTATCTGACAGTTACCGATCATCTGTTTGATGATGATGCCCTTGTGATTGAAAATCAGAATGTGCATGAAGTCTCTCTTTGTGACATGGAAGGAAATCCCTATCTGACCGTTACGATGGATGCTCCATTGTTTGGAGTCTGGTCACCGGCGGGAGCAGATGTACCGTTTATATGTGTAGAGCCATGGTATGGACGCTGTGACAGTGCTGATTTTACCGGAGATTTAAAAGATCGGGAGTGGGGAAATCTGATTGCACCGGGCGGTATCTGGAAAGCCCATTATACGGTGGAGGCAGTATAGAAAGCCAGAAAAATTCTCTTGACAGAAAAGGAAAGAAAGATTATAGTCTTATACATAGACAATTTTATAAAGATCTTCAGGGCAGGGTGCAATTCCCTACCGGTGGTATAGCCCACGAGCCGCAAGGC
>OJMP01000838.1_pt1 | contig 25260 bp, 21 predicted proteins | sample 1597311 | NCBI WGS metagenome assembly OJMP01 (sample SAMEA2452134, study PRJEB22498) | human gut metagenome | biome: human feces; feature: human gut; material: feces | place: Australia | collected 2012 | reverse complement strand
AGAGGACACAGTTTTGAAAAACTATCCTCTTTACTGCCCAAAATGTAAACAGGAAACATTGATTGATGTAAAGGATTTACAAATAACCGTCATCAAAGAGCCAGACGCATAAGATGCAGAGCCGATGAACAAGTGAGTAATCGCAGTTTGTCGGCTCTGTTTTTATATAACCATAGGTAGGACAAGCCCGCCGAATAAAAAAAACGGTGCTTTGGTGGGCGGCTTTGTCACGCCCAGACTAAATTTTACTGCCCTCTAAACCCGTTTTCGAGTTTGGAGGGATTTTTATGTGTTGGTCAAGCACGACCATCACGCTGCTTATCAGAAGCAGCAGTTATTTACATAGTGTCACGTAGAAGTGAGGATAACTTATTAAAAAAAGCCTTGCTTGCTCGTGGCACTTTTCTACTTTTCGAGTAGAAGTCACATATCTATATCATAGAGATAATTATGCGTGTTGCCGTAGAGGTCTTAGTACCTTTGCGGCTTTTTGTTTGTTGTTTTTTGTCGCAACACAGGATAAACCTGCTTCTGGCATTGGGTGCCGTAGCCCACCTCAATCTGAATTTCTCAAAAAAATTCAGATTGGAGGTACACATTATGGCTTACAACAAAGCCAGAGAAGAAAAGAAATGGCGGCTCTGGAAAGAAGCCGAGGAAAAACAGTTACGGAGCTTGGGGGTTAATGAGGACGATATAGAAAAGCTCCGTGTTCACGATTGGGCGATTTTTAATTCAGACAGACGGTATTATCAGCGAGTGCAGGAAACAGGTACATATCTTGACGAGCTTGTTGAAGATACTACACAGCCCGAAGTCAAAACGGTTGAGGATTTTCTGGACAGTATCGAAAATCAGCACCTCTATCAAGTTTTGATTAAGGTGGACAGGCTTACATTGCAGATTGCTTTGATGAAGATAGAAGGATATTCAACCCGTGAAATTGCGGTGTATCTGGATATTACTGAAAAAGCTGTTTACAGAAGAATGGATAGGCTCAAAGAAAAATTAAAAAAGTTATTTGAGTAGAGGGGAAAATTGAATATTCCCACGGGCTACAGGGTGAGAGGACAAAAAACTCTTGCCCTGTTTTCCTTTGTGTGGCGAAAACGGGATTGCTCCTTGATAAATGAATACCCATTCGCCAAATACTTTCTCTTTGTGATTGTGATGAGCATAAGCGTGTGCAGCGGTACGCCACGACCTGTCAAAAGGCAGCGAGCGATTGAAAGGTGGTGAGACTATCTTTACCGACTCAAAATATCGGGCAGCTCCCGATTTCGCCATAACCCACAAAGAGGATAATGATACTCCCGTCCAGTCACAGTCCGAGCGTGATAAAACCGTCGCAGGCAATGAGGGCGGCTCTGGCAGACCGTCAGAGGGGTGGAACTCCCGTGGTGTCAGTTCGCTACTGACCGTTTGGCGACTTCCCATAGCATTTCGGGGTGTCGAGGACAAATTGAAATGCTTCTATCATATCAGCCAAACGAAAGGCGGTCATAAGAACAGAGATATTGATAATATTCTTCCGACCTTAAAAACTTCCTTTTGTTTGGCTGCCTACATAGGCAGAACTCATCTGCCTAAATCCAGATGGGAGGTCAAACACAATGGAAAGAATTATTAAGCGTGGCGATATTTACTACGCAGAGCTTAACCCCGTTATCGGCTCAGAACAAGGCGGCACAAGACCTGTACTTATCATTTCCAATGATATAGGAAACAAGCACAGCCCGACGGTAATCATTGCAGCAATTACGAGCCGAGTACACACAAAAGCAAAGTTGCCCACACATACCGCAGTAAGTAATTATGAAGGGCTTGACAAGGACTCTGTTATCCTGCTTGAGCAGATACGGACAATTGATAAGCAGAGGTTAAAACAGTATATGGGAATGATGCCCAATAGCATAATGGCAAGAGTTAACAAGGCTCTTGCCATTAGTGTTGCACTTAAAAAAATATGAAAAAATGTGTAAAGCAGGTATGCGGGATAGATTTGCACATTGGTAAAATGGCGGCTGTATTTCTATAATTTAGAGGTACAGCCGTTTTAGCTTTAGCGGAGGTATTCGTTTATGGGAAATGAAAATTTAATTCAAAATACAGAACTGCCAAACGAACAGTTGAAAGATGAAACCGAAACATTCAATTCTTTTATCAATGTTATGGTACAGATAGTTGAAAAATACGGAAAGACTGTTTTGCAGGAATTGGATTTTGCTGCGTAGGTTACGCAGCCTTACATATCACATTTCCCTATAAATTTATGGAGGTGGTACGATGAACAGAGAAGGAAAGAAATGTGTCCTATATCCGAGAGTAAGTACTGAAATGCAGGTGGACGGATATAGCCTTGAAGGGCAGAAGAATAGCCTGAAACGATTTGCTGACAGAGAAGAAATGGAGATTGTTGGTATATATGAAGATGCAGGTAAATCGGGAAAATCTATTGAGGGGAGACCTGCTTTTAAGAAGATGCTTTCTGATATAAAGAACGGATTGGAGATAGATTATATTCTGGTTTATAAACTTTCACGATTTGGAAGAAATGCGGCAGATATTCTAAATTCATTGGAGTTTGTGCAGTCGTATGGAATAAATCTCATTTGTATTGAGGAAGGTATTGACTCATCACAGACAAGTGGAAAACTTTTAATTTCTGTATTATCTGCGGTTGCAGAAATTGAAAGAGAAAATATCATTGAACAGACAATGAACGGACGCAGAGAAAAAGCAAGACAGGGAGGTTGGAATGGCGGTTTTGCTCCGTATGGATATTATCTGAAAGACAATCAGCTCTTAATAGATGAAACCGAAGCTGAAGCAATCCGAATTATATTTGATAAGTTTGCCAATTCAGACATAGGGCTTGGCGGAGTTGCAAAATATCTTAATTTGCAAGGAATAAAAAAGATACCCCGTCAGAATGGAACATTAGAAACTTGGAGCAGCCATTTCATACGGTTGATATTAGATAATCCTGTCTATTGTGGCAAGATTGCTTATGGCAGGAGAACACGAGAAAAGGTAAAAGGCACAAAAAATGAATATAAGCAGATTCATACAGATGATTATATTCTGGAAGATGGACAGCACGAAGGAATAGTCAGCGAAGAATTATGGCAAAAAGTTCACGCAAAACGTATGGCAACAGGAATTAAGCAGCCGTCCAAAATTGGTAAGGACAGGGCGCATCTTTTAACGGGAATATTAAAGTGTCCTCTTTGTGGAAGCTCAATGTATACGAATAAACATGCTTGGACAAATAAAGATGGCACATACAAAGAAGTTTACTATTATATCTGCGGTAGGAATAAGCAGGAACGAGGGCATCATTGTGATTACAAGGCATCTCTTAGAAAAACAGACATTGAACCACTTGTAATTGAAGCCGTCAAGGAATTGGTAAGTGATAAATATTTTGCAAAAGAGATAGAAAAGCGTGTTGGTGTGCAGACTGATACCACTGCAATTGATAAGGAACTTGCCAATTATGAGAGCAAGCTGAAAGAAGTAGATTTGAATAAAGCCCGTCTGGAACGAGAGATTGATAATCTGCCTATTGATGCTCGTTTCAGAGAAAGAAAAATCCACGACATGACATTAAGGCTTGATGGATTGTATGATACGATTGTCGAGTTGGAAGAACGGATTGAAGATGCAAAGCTGAGAAAAAGTTCTATTGAAATGGAAGCAATCACTCTGGACAATATTTACAAGCTTATGCTGAATTTCGGAAAGCTCTATGATATAATAAGTGACGAGGAAAAGAAAAGTCTTATAACTTATCTAATAAAGGAAATTCAGATATATCCTAATGGAGAGTCAGAGATGCCTTTGAAGTCGATAGAGTTTAATTTTCCGATATATCGTGATGGACAAGAGGTAAGGCGGCTCTTGTGGGAAAAAGGTAATACCGTTGAGACGGTTTGTTTGCTGTCAAGAAAAGATAAATAAAGGCTGAAAAGTGGCGTATTTCCAGGCTTTTTCGGAGGTTTGGATTTAAAGCCAGACTTCTGAAAAAGGGTGACAAACAATCCGGCAACTCGACCATTTTGGGTGTTTGCAGGCAGTGGATTAGATGTTAAGATAGGTTATACAAATCGGAAGTTGCAGAATTGATAAATTTACCTTTCGAAGAAAAAACAGTAATCTTGTATAAGAACAAAAAAACAAGCATTATCCATCAATTCAAATATAAGGTAAAAAAGAGTATCAACCGACGAGGAGAAAAATAGATGAATATTACAAGTCTTGAAATTGCACAGGCAACAATGGATATGTTCTTTTGTTTGTTCTGTCTCATAATATTTGTTTCAATTAAAGCAAATAATCCAAAACAGAAGAGTATGAGGATGTTCGCTCAATTATTTCTTATTGCTACAGTTCTGTTTTTTGGAGAGACTTTGGCATATATTTTTAGAGGTAACCTTGGTCCTTTTAATATTTTAGTAACTAGAATTGCTAATCTTATGGTATTTGCTATGAACATAGCAATGGCAAATACCTATGTTAGGTATGTTAGTTCTGTTTTTGTTGAAAAAGGTGCTGAAGTAAGTGGCAATAGTGTTAAAATTGCCAATATCTTTTCGTGCATTAATATTTTCATTGTTGTGGTTAATTTGTTTTATCCATGGATGTATTATTTCGATGAGGCAAATTATTATCACAGGAATAATTTCTGGTATGTATATACACTAATATCACTTGTCGTCATATTTATAGGAGCAGGTATGGCGATTAAGTATAGAAAGTATTTGAAAAAACGAAGCTTCATTTCAATGATGCTGTTTTCGTTTATTCCAATAATTGCAACAGTTATACAGTCCTTTATTTATGGATTTTCTATAACCAATTTAGGACTGGGAATAGGTTCATTCGTAATGTTTGCTGCATATATGTATGATTGGTCTCATAATGGGAATGAACATACGAATATGATTAATGACAGCAGATTTGATGCTGTTATTATGCTTATCATAATGCTACTTAGCATGAGTGTTTCCATCATAGCATGTGTGAATGGGATTCAGCAGGTAACTAAGGAAAACTCTGAAATACAGAGCAGAACAATTGCGCAGATGGTTTCAACAAAGATTGAGAATGAATTTATTAAGCCAATTACTGTTTCTCAGACGATTAGCAGTGATATTGATATAAGAACCTACATAGAGGGGAAAACCAGAGAAGAGGCGGAGAGTGTCAAAGACGATATAACTGATCGTCTGGTATCCATTGGCAATGAATTTGATTATAAAATGGTATTTGTTGTTTCGGATAAAACAAGAGCATATTATACATATAGTGGAATAAGTAGGTATCTTGATGTTGAAAATGACAGCCATGATATATGGTATAAGGATTACTTGGATTCAGGGAAAAGATATACAGTTAATGTTGATACTGATGAAGATAATAACGGGAGTCTTTCGGTGTTTATTAATTACGGTATTTTTGACACGAATGGAGACATTTTGGGAGCATGTGGTGTCGGAGTTGATATGAATGACCTTGTAGACATACTTGCCAGGTTCGAGGAAGAATACAATATCAAAGTATGTTTAGTTAATCATGATGGACTTATACAGGTTGATACGGATGTAAGTTCTATAGAAAAAGGCTACTTGGATAATTCATATTTTGGTAATGTATCAGATGATGATTTTTATTATCAGTTATCGGAGAATGGCTGTTATATGACCAAGTATCTCGAAGAATTTGATGGGTATATAGTAATAAGAGATAATAATCCTGTTAAATTGGATGTAAATAAAATTATACTTCCAATTGTTTTAATCTTTATTGCAAGCGTATTAATAATGGCAACTTCATTTGTTATTATTAGTATGAGAGAGAAGAAGGCAAAGGATGCATACAACAGAAGATATGAAGCATCCATAAAGGACGAGCTTACAGGCTTATATAATAGACGAGGGTTTGAAGTTGACTGTGAAATAATCAAGAAAAATAATAACTTAATAGAATACGTTCTTATTATGATGGATTTGAACGGTTTAAAAGCAGCTAATGATAATATTGGTCATGAAGCAGGGGATGAGTTAATTATTGGCGCTTCGAAGTGTATGGATAATGCATTCTCAGGTCTTGGAAGGACGTATCGTGTAGGTGGCGATGAGTTTGTTGCATTACTGAGAGGAACGAGAGAAGAAGCACAGGATGCAGTTAAGACATTTGATTATTTAACTGAAAACTTCCAGGGAAATCTTATTTCTGAACTTAGTGTGTCTAAGGGAGTAGTTGTTTGTTCAGAACATATAGAACTTAATTTTGAAGAAATTAAGGCAATGGCTGATAAGTTGATGTATGCAGATAAGGATGAATATTATAGACGAACAGGAAAAGATAGAAGACGAGTTTGATTTATAAATTGATATTTAATCTATGTAAAGAACCCAACAACTTCCAGTTTGGAGAATAAAAAATACCCTCCCGGCCATCATGGTCGAGAGGGTTTCGTGCGTCTAGGGGATTATCCTTCAATATCAATTTTCAGTCCGGATTTTAGCTCCACGGTGAAGTGGTCCTTCCAGATAGTGATCTGCTTGATCTAGCGTTGCACCAGGAATTCGTCAAATTCGGTGAGGTGGGTAGTCTGCTGTGCGATATAATCCTTCAGGTCAGTGGTACCACGGTCAGGAGAAATCTCTATCTCATGTGTGCCACCAGCCTTTTCAGTTGCCGGGAGCGATATATTCTGTTGTGTGGTCACTTCAGCCTGGAAGGCTGTCTGCGCAAACTGCTGAAGTGATTAATATAGGAAATGAATGAGTGTAATTATGTTGCTGTATCGCTGAACAGAAATTTGCGATGACAAACACAAATTTGACAAACGAAAAACTCTATGATATACTTATTAAAATGTGTATCTATATTCAGATGCGTTTTTCACTTCCTATGACTTAAGTATATAAGAAAGTGCATTTTTTACCGAACAACGCTGTACATGCTTATACACAGTTGTACACGCTTGATTCAAAATGGAGGTGTTTGGGATTGGCAGAAACTGAATTCAAAGTGTTTTCTCAAAAAAATAGCAACGTATTTTCAAGGAGACCTGTCTCCGGAAGAATTTACGAGGACACTTTTTAAGAAAATTTATCTCAATCCCAATGGCGACACTCTGTTACACGACATGGAGCCTAGGACGCTGCGTGGTTATTTTTACGGAGAGCACAACATCACCACTTTGGCAAAGAAAATAAATAAGGACTTGGACTCTCAGTATTTTAAAGAATTTATCGATACAGAGACGGACGATACTATTAAAGGTTTATGCGCGGCATTTGCCGATGAGTGTCCCGGAATCGACAACGAAAACTTCAAAAATAAAATTGCAGAGAGATTTAAGAAATTATTTGTAATGCAGCAACAATAAAGCGCAAGCGTAAGAAAACAACAGAACTTGTTCCTCAGTCTCAAAAAACAACAAAGGATGCAACAATCTCGCCATCTATCAAAAAGCAATATGGAGCTCTTCTTGTGGCGGAAGAACGCAGTGTTTGTCCGAATAATGGCTGCAGCACATCGTTATTTGTGAACGTATATTATAGTGCAGTACAGGATGCATTCACTTAGTTGAACGAAGAAAGGATTCTGCGATATAAACCGTTTTGTCTTCAAGTCAGGATCACATATATGAATTTGAATGATATGGGGTTATCACAGGATGAGATATTAAAAAAATGGTTGATTGGTTACAAGATGCCACCCATGAGAATAGAAGCTCATGTGAAGTGATTATTTCTTACTTCATACAGAAATATGAGGTGTTCGATGCTATTACTGAATAAGTTAATATCGTATGACCAGGGTATCATCTCTAAGTTTCCGGTTGTATTGAAAGAACTAAAAAACGGTTCGGTGTCAGTGCATGATTTATACAATAGAATGATAAAGAAAATGTCTGGTATTAGTGAGTTTATTGATACACTAGATTGTTTGTATGAACTTGGAAAAATAGAATTCGATGAAGAAGAGGAGGTGCTGCGCTATGCTGTATGAATTTGAATGTGATAAATTCGCTAAAAAAGTCAATGGTCAGCTTGTTCCTCGTGGCCGTATTCAACTTCGTGAGTGATTAAATACTGTGCTAGGTGATAAGGCTGTACAGAACTCAATTGGTAAATCGACTTTTCTTCTTGTTGTAGATTTTTGCTTTGGCGGTGATGATTATATCAATCCTAAAATATGCAAAGCAAAAGATAAGCTGCACTCACATATTATTAACTTTGCTTTTAAGTTTGGGAATAAAATAGATTATTTTTGCAGAAGCACAAAAACACATTCTGAGATAGGTATCTGTGACTCGGAGTTAAAGTACAGCGGATACAAACTCTGAAAGAATTCAAGGATTACCTATTGGAGGCGTATCGTATAACAACTCCTTCAACCTCATTTAGAGAGATGGTAGGGCGCTTTCTGCGTATCGATGGTAGAGAATTATGCGGAAAGATACCCTTTGAAACACGGGAATGTTAAGCCAGAATCAGCAATAGAAACATTGGAGAAAATGTTCAATGTCTTTGCATTTATTGAAGAATACAAAAGTGTTTATGATGATAAGAGCAAACGCAGTAAGGTGCGAGATGATGCAATTAAACTTGGTGAGATGACTAATGTCGCAAGAACTAAGAAAGAATATAACGCCAATGAAAAGGGAATCGAACACCTTATAACAGAATTACAAAAGTTGATGGACAGAGAGGATGCTGAGCTATCACAAGAAGAAACAGATAATTTAGATAAAGCGTCTGAAATTAAGGGGCAGCTGACAGTCCTAAAAAGAAGACGTAGTAGACTTGCGTCGCAGCTAAATGCTGTTAAAGCGAATATGTCTGGTGGTTTGGTTCCTGTTGAGGAGGATTTATCAGAGCTGTCAGAATTTTTTTCCTGATGTTGATGTCCATAAGCTATCTCAAATAGAGCATTTTCATTACAAGATGTAGCGCATCCTTTCGCAGGAAATGGGAGATGAAATAGCACAGCTTCAGATATTGATTGATGCTATTTTGGCTGAAATGGTAAGGCTTCAAGAATCGCAAAGGAAACTTGGAATACCGGTGACGATCTCTAAAAAATTTATGGATAGGGTGGTTGAGGTTCAGCGTCAAGTAGATATTTTAATTGCAAAAAATAAAGGATATGACAAATCCGCCAAACTAGAAACAGAGAAAAGAAGAATTAAAAGTTCAACTTGAAGATGTTCGTGAAATACAACTTCAGGCAGTTTAAACAAGTATCAATCAGGAAATGACTCGTCTAATCGATTATATCTATAATGGTGAACGCTATGCGCCTGCTATACAATTTGGAAATTTCTGAAGTGGAAAGCATAATTATGATTTTTGGACAGAAGATGACACCGGAGCAGATATGAACTTCAAGGAATTAATTATTTTTGACCTTGTGCTCTTACGGCTCACGGAACTGTCGGTTATAGCACATGACTCTAATATTTTCAAAAATATTGCAGACTTGCCTATAGATAAAATCATGGAGCTGTACAACCAGAGTGAAAAGCAGATTTTTATTGCATTTGATAAAGAAGATACATTTTATGATGTGACAAGTGACATTGTCCATTCGACTAAGGTTATTGAACTTCATGAAAATGGAGGAGAACTATTTGGATGGTCATGGGCAAAGAAAGCAGCAAGAGAGAAACCAATTGCTACAGAAGCTGGTGTGATTGAAGAGTCATAATAAATGGAGGTACCAGATGCGTATCAGTTATAACCCGTTATGGAAAATGCTTATTGATAGAGGCATGAACAAAAAAGAATTGAGAGAACTTAGTGGAATAAGCACAGCGTCAATGGCAAAGCTGGGTAAAGGAGACAATATTACTACAGATGTGCTTTTGAGAATATGCACGGCATTGAATTGTCAGATTAGTGATATTTTAGAAACTTTGCCAGATTAAGAAACTAAGAATAACGAAGATTAAAATTCGTTAGGAGGATTTGGATGGAGCAAAATAACAAAGTAGCCCTACAGGCAGCGAGCCCATATAATGCTGCCATAACAAGAGAACAATTTTTATTTTATGAAGTGCGAACTACTGCCAAGTTGCTCCATGAGGGATGCAGCTCAGAAGAAGTAGTAGAGCGTATTATTTCAGATAATTTATTTCAGTATCCGACAGAAAAGTCGGTGCGAAAGATGGCGCTTGCTTGCCTGAGAAGATTAGAGGCACTTGGTGATAATTCTTTAGTTGCAGCAATCGCAACGCAGCCATCCGATGTAGCAAAGCAGATATGTTTGTATGCCATGATGAAACAGTACCGCTTGATTTGGGATTTCATGATTACCGTCATCGGTGAGAAATACAGATTATCGGACACTACTTTTGGCAAGATAGACTTGAATAGCTATTTCCTGCGATTGCAGGAGCAGGATGACTGGGTGGCCACATGGAGTGATTCTACGGTTACCAAGCTGAAACAGGTAATCGTAAAAATACTGGAGGAAAATGAATACATTGATAATATTAAATCTGTAAAGCTCAACCCGGTATGGCTCCAGCCTGTACTTGAGAATGCAATCCATGAAAATGGTGATGAGATTGCTCTTCCTGCATTCAATTGCTTTTCGTAAGGAGGTAGGCCCAAGTGAGTGAATTGAAAGAAAGACTAGATAACCTCAGAGCCTTAATGCAGGAGCCAGAGTTTCTTGAAGGTAAAGGTTTAAGCAATGAGGTAAATATACGAATCTTCTGTTATGACCCATCCGATGAGATGATGGTCAGACATTTTATCGAGCAGATTATGACAGATCAGTCAATGAACTGTCACCTGATAGAACATAACTTATATGAGGTGTTTCTTTCTATCTGTGAAGATAAGCGCATTGCAAAAACAATACCTGCTATGGAAGAGAAAAAGGGTAAAGAATTTATTCGAGACCAGATGAGCTGTATGGCCAATAATACAACTTTTGTAAATAAGATGAAATATAAACCGCATGAAGCTGGTGACGTACTTGTCATCACAGGAGTGGGAGATGCATTTCCGTTTATCAGAGTCCATGATCTGTTAAATGCGATGCAGCCAGAATTTCCAGATGTTCCGATTCTGGTGTTCTATCCGGGTAATTATGATGGCCGTGATGTGCAACTGTTTAATTGCCTGAAGAAAAATCCTTACTACCGAGCTTTCAATGTGATTTAAGGAGGAACAGTAATGGTTATTGGACAATTATTCCAAGATGATATTAATCGTAAAATCAATGGCGTAGTTAAAGTAGACCAAGATGCCACAGATGTTCTTGTTCAGGAATTGGACGAGTATGTTATTACCAGAGATTTGAAGAAGCATTTCATTACCTTCTTTAATAATTATGGAGAGTCTTTCCGTGAAGGCACTGCAGATATCGGTGTGTGGATTTCCGGTTTCTTTGGAAGTGGTAAATCTCACTTTCTGAAGATGCTTTCTTACCTGCTTGCTAATCAGGAGGTTCAGGGTGTTCGTACCGTAGAAAGATTTCGTAAAAAGTTTGAGGATGACCCGGCAACATTCATGCTGATTGATTCCGTTACCAAGGGTCATACGGACACAATCCTTTTCAATATCGACATTGAGGGCTCCATCAACAAGGACAAGACTGCTGTTCTTCGTGTTTTTGCAAAGATGTTCTATAACTACCTTGGTTTCTATGGAGAGAATCTTAAGGTGGCAAAGCTGGAACAGTTCATCGAAAAGCGTGGAAAGACAGCAGAGTTCCGTCGTGTATTTGAGGAGAAAAATGGTGGCCCTTGGCTTGAGTCCAGAGATGCCTTTGCATTTTTCGAGGATGATGTTGTTGAGACATTAAAAGAAGTTCTCGGAATGAGCGACGATGCTGCACGTAACTGGTTCAATGGAACCGAGACCGTTGAGACCAGTATCGCACAGCTCGTATCTGAGATGAAAGAATATGTAGATAATAAGCCGGGTGATTTTCGTCTGTTGTTTATGGTCGACGAGGTTGGTCAGTATGTAGGTGGTGACACAGACCTTCTTATCAATCTACAGTCTCTGGTTGAGAAAATCGGCAGTGAGTGCAACGGTAAAATATGGGTTGTTTGTACTGGTCAGGAAGCTATCGATGAAATCATCAAGGCTCGTGAAAATGAGTTTTCTCGTATTCAGGCCCGTTTCAAGACCAGACTTTCTCTGACTTCTTCTTCCGCAGACGAAGTTATCCAGAAACGTATTTTGAAGAAAAAGCCTGAAGTGGAACCTGCATTGGAACAGGTATATAGCCAGAATGATTCCGTTCTTCGTAATCTGTTCAGCTTTACTGATGCAATGTTGGACATTAAGGGATATACCGGTCCGCAGGACTTTGCCAGAAACTTCCCGTTCGTACCTTACCAGTTCATTATTATGCAGAAGGTATTTGCTGAAATCCGTAAACATGGTAACTCCGGTAAACACCTTTCCGGTGGTGAGCGTTCTATGCTTTCCGGATTCCAAGAGGCAGCACAGAAGATTCAAGACAAGGATGAGTATGCATTGGCACCGTTCTACCTGTTCTACGATACTGTACATACATTCCTTGACAGCTCTATTCGTCGTGTTATTGAGCGTTGCCAGAAGGCAGCAGACAACGGTGACGGTATTGAGCAGCAGGATGTGGATGTGTTAAAGCTCCTGTATCTTATTCGTTATGTCGATGATATTCCGGCAAACCTTGATAATATCGTCATCCTCATGGCAGATGATATCCGCATCGATAAGATCACGACGCGAAAGATAGTGGGCGCAAGCCTCGACCATCTGCTGAGTCAGAACTATATCGGCAGAACCGGTGATACATATAACTTCCTGACCGATGAGGAGCAGGATATCCAGCGAGATATTTATAAGAATACACAGGTGGATACTTCTGCCATCGTGGAGCGTATCGGTCAGATGATTTTTGCTGATATTTATACAACAAAGAAATACCGTCACGGAAAGTATGACTTCCCATTCGACAAGATGGTGGATACCACAAGCATTGGTGCTGTAACCGGTGGCATGAGACTTCGCATCATGACAGTAGCAACAGACACTGTTGAGAAGAGCGAACTTCGCCTTATGACAGAGTCTAAGAATCAGGCAATCGTTGTGCTTTCTGAAACACCATATTACGAGTCATTGGAAAAAGCAATGAAAGTGCGTAAATATGTAAAGCAGCGTAATGTAGCACAGCTACCGAAGTCCGTACAGGACATCATTCGAAATCATCAGGATGAGGCTAACAAGTACGAAGCATCTGCAGAGGAAGATTTGAAGAAGGCAATCGTTGATGCAGAGTTCTATGTAGATGGAGAGCGTATTGAAGTTAAGGGTGGCGATGTTAAGAGTAAGCTGGATCAAGCACTAGAATATTTAGTTACTCATGTTTATAGTGAACTTGGTCTTATTACAAAGAATGCAGATACAGACGCTGATATATTGGCAGTACTGCAGGGTGACCATCTGAATGGTGTTATGGCTGGTATGGAAGAAAACCATGACGCCGCAGTGAAAATGGAAGAATATTTGGAAATGCAGGACGCAAAAAAACTTCCTACTTCGATGGCAGATGTACAGAGCCGCTATCAGGCAATTCCGTATGGCTGGAAAGAAATCGATATTGCAGTTGTAGCTGCAATGTTGATTTATGACCAGAAGGTTACCATCAAATATAGTGGAGAAACTATCCAGCCGGGTAATCCAAAACTTCCGGATATGCTTCGTAAGAAGAGTGAGATTGGCAGAACAAGCATCTCTAAGCGTCAGATCATTACGGCAACTAAGATGCGTGCCGTCAAAGAATTGCTGCGTGAATACTTCGATGTAATGGACGTACCGGATGATGAAGACGGGCTAGTTGGATATATTGTTGAGAAGTTTGAAGAACAGAAGACTCATTATGAGAAGCTGAATGAACGTTATGAGGGCCATAAATATCCTGACCACCACCTTGTGACAAAAGCTCTCAGCCTAATGGAAAGTGTACTTTCTCAGCGCAAGGATAATACATCTCTGATTGATAGGCTTCTAAAAGAGGAAGATAACCTTCTTGATAATAAGGATGATATGCAGAGCGTTGAAGGTTTCTTTAAGAATCAGGTACAGGTATTTGATGCAGCTGTTCGCATGGAAGCAGAGCTAAGAAACGACCTCTCTTATCTTCAGAAGGAAGAGGAGGCAAATCAGGCTCTGAATCAGATTCGTAAGATTACCATAGTGGAAGCTGGACAGAGCAGCGTTTATAAGAGAATCCCTAAACTGAATGGATTGATGGATATAGTTCGTGAGGGCCACGGAAGGCTTCTTGAAGCAAAGCGTGCTGAGATTCTTGAAATCATTCGCCAGTGTTTGGCTGAGATTCATACTCTTGCTGGTGATGTTTATGATGCCAGAGCAATATCTGAGCGTGCAGATAAATTCTTTGATCAGCAGAAGACAAGAGTGGCAGAACTGGAAAGCTTGCAGCTTCTTGATGGTCTGGTACCTCAGATGTGGGGATATAAGGATGACACAGTCAATAAAATTGATAGCATCGTTCATCCAAAGACTCCAGTTGCACCAACCGTCAAACCAAATGAAGGTGGAGCAGTAACTCCTCCAGCTGCGAAGAAGGTTATTAAGAATGTATACCGTCAGGCTGCATTTCCTTCTAAGACTTTGGAAAGTCAGGAAGATATCGATGCTTATGTTGAACGAATGAGGGCGTACCTCACTGCTATGATGAAGGATTGCGACGGAATCAAATTAAGCTAAGGAGACCGTTATGAACAAGAATGCGATAAGGAAATTCGCCACTGAAGCTCGCCGGGAGTTAATCTCCCGTGTGAGCCAGAGGGCGTTGAAATACGGTATTTCCGATAAAGAAGTCGGAAATCCAAATGACGATAGCGTCAATGGGCATTTGCTTTCTTCTACCGAGAAGAAGCAGAGAGCTGCCTTGATTGCGCAGATTAAAGAAAAAGGATATGAGCAGGTTATGGAGGAGGTTGCCTACACATGGTTTAACCGTTTCTCCGCACTGCGTTTTATGGAGGTCAATGGATATCTCCCTACCAGAGTGCGTGTTTTCACAGATGAAAACAATGCATTCAAGCCTCAGATTCTGACAGAGGCAATCCATATGGAGCTGGACGGACTCGACATGGAGAAAGTCTATGCTTACAAAGAAGCCAACGATGATGACGAACTGTATAAGTATCTTTTGATCACGCAGTGCAATGCATTGAATAGCGTGCTTCCGGGAATGTTCCAGAAAATTGCTGACTACACCGAGCTTCTGTTCCCGGACAACCTCCTTCGTGAAGGCAGCGTCGTTCAGCAGATGATTGAGCTGATCCCGGAGGAGGACTGGAAAGATGCTGTTCAGATTATCGGCTGGCTATATCAGTATTATAACAGCGAAAAGAAGGATGAGGTATTCACCGCCCTTAATAAGAATGTCAAAATCACAAAAGAAAACATCCCTGCGGTAACCCAGCTTTTCACTCCCGACTGGATCGTTCGCTACATGGTAGAGAACAGTCTTGGTCGTTTGTGGGTGGAAGGTCATCCAAACGATGAATTGAAATCTCAATGGAAGTATTATCTGGAAGAGGCAGAGCAAGAGCCAGATGTTCAGGCGCAACTTGCGACCATTCGTGAAGAATATAAAGCACTGAAACCTGAAGATATTTTGTGCATAGATCCTTGCTCCGGAAGTGGCCACATTTTGGCTTATATGTTTGACGTGCTCGTTCAGATTTATGAGGCTTATGGTGTTGATACCAGAACGGCTGTTGCAAGTATCGTAGAGAATAACATCTATGGTCTGGATATTGACGATCGTGCAGCACAGCTTGCATATTTTGCAGTTATGATGAAGGCGTGCCAGTATGATAAGCGATTTCTTCGCCGCAAGGTACAACCACATGTGTATGCTATCGTTGAAAGTAACCACGTAGATCCGAATGTAGTGGACTATTTTTGCAATGGCGATGCTAAGCTGAAAGAAGCAATGGACACCATTCTCAGTGAACTGCATGATGCAAAGGAATACGGCTCCATTCTGACCGTAACACCGCAGGATTGGTCTGCTCTGTATGACCGTTTTGCTGAGATTACAGAGGATATAAATATGTCCCGTGAAGCGGTTCTGAGAGAATTGTTGCCGTTGGTACAGGTAGCAGAAGCACTGGCACAGAAATATGATGCGGTTGTGACAAATCCGCCATATATGGGGAATGGGAGATTTTCACTTAAACTGACAGAATATGCACGCACATATTATTCGGATTCAAAAAATGATTTGTATAGTGTTATGATTGAACGTTGTGGTATTATGACGCAGAGGGGAGGCTTTACAGCGTTAATTACAATGCAATCTTGGGTAAATGCTCCTACATTCAAAAATTTGCGTAAAAAGTTATTCAGTAATTATTATTTTAGTAGCATTATAAACATGGGGTCAAAAGCATTTGATGAGATTCAAGGCGAAAAAGTAAAAAATGTAGCTTTTATATTTCGACATCAAAAGTTAGGAAAATGGCATCCCATGTTTGCGGATTTAACAAGTATATCAGGTGAGAACGAAAAACGCTTGCTATTTTTGAAAAAGCAAAATCTCTATGGTTTTGCAAAACAATCTGATTTTTTATTGCATGAGCAGTGCTTGGTTGTGTATAAAACACGTCATATTCAAGATATATATGAGCCTGAACAAACAATAAGTGATGTATCGGAAATTCGCCGTTGTATTGCAACAGGGGATGATAACACATTTATTCGTTTATGGTATGAGGTAAATGCTTGCAGCATTTCTTCAATTGATAAACGTGAACAAAATGCAAAATGGTTCTTCATTGCAGATGGAGGCGAGCGACGTCGTTGGTATGGCAATATCAACGGTGTCTTGAACTGGGGACATGATGGTAGGGATTTGAGATCCTTTAATGAACAAACAGGAAAATCTACTCTCAGAAATCTTAAGTTTATGTTTAAGAAAGGGCTAACGTATACTTATACATCTATGGGGAGTGGTATTTTTAATGCTCGTACAATTATGCCCGGAATGGCAAGTATAGGTGTTGGACCAGTCATTGTAGACTGTAAGAGTGAAATTCAAATGGCTGCATTTGTGAATTCTGTTGTGTTCAGATGGTTCTGGGATATAATGTATGGAAAGGTTTCTACTTTTGAAACAGGAAATGTTGGTCGTATAGCATATAAAGAAGGAGATTCAAACCTTCTTCAAAAAAATGTTGATGTAGCTGTTCGTGTAGCTAAAGAGGATTGGGATTCATTTGAAGAATCTATAGGATTTCAAAGACATCCTCTGTGTGAGGGCAATTCTATGGCATCAGCTTTTTATAAGTGGAACAAAGCTTGTAATGAGCGTTTTAATATTACAAAAATAGCAGAAGAAGCCATGAATCAACATTTTATAGATATTTATAGATTACAGGATGAACTTACACCGGAAGTTGAGGATAAGGATGTTACTGTCCGCAAGGCTGATCTTGGCAGAGATATTCGCTCTTTCATTTCCTATGCAGTTGGCTGTATGTTCGGTCGTTATTCTCTCTACAAAGATGGTTTGATTTTTGCTGGTGAACCGTATTCTTTGGAAGCTTGGGTTAATAAGATAAACGATCAACCGGGAACAATCAGCCATGAAGAATTGGTTCGTGCATATTGCAACGAAGGTGTTATCGTTAATGAAATGTTCTTTCCAGACGAGGACAACATCATCCCGATTTGCGACGATGAATACTTTGAGGATGATATTGTCGGTTTGTTCGTGAAATTTGTGAAAACTGTTTACGGCGCAGATACTCTGGATGAAAACATGAAATTCATTGCGGATGCACTAGGCGGCAAGGGGCAGCCGAAAGAAGTCATCAGAAACTATTTCATGAATGGCTTTTATACAGACCATTGCAAGACCTATCATAAACGTCCGATTTACTGGCTGTTTGACTCTGGTAAGAAGAACGGCTTTAAGTGTTTGATTTATATGCACCGCTATCAGCCGGACACTATCGCACGTGTCCGTACCGATTATGTGCATGAACAGCAGGCTCGTTATCGTACTGCTATTGCCGATTTGGAAACACGTATTGTAAATGCATCTACCAGTGAACGAGTAAAGCTGAATAAGCAGCTCAAAACACTGAACGATCAAGCTACGGAAATTCATGAATACGAAGAAAAAATTCACCACCTTGCAGACCAGATGATTTCCATTGATCTGGATGATGGTGTGAAGGTGAATTACGCTAAGTTCCAGGATGTGCTGGCGAAGATTAAGTAAGGGAGGATTTATGTCAGGAGTAGATTTAGAAAAGCTGAAAGGACTACAGTTTGATGTATCAAAAGTGAATTTTGAGCCTCCACGATATACGATTGCTCAAAGTGCAATTGATGACATGAATAAGAGAACACAACAAATAACTGCAGACTTAACACGTGCTAGAGAAGAACGTGATGCGGAAGAACTTCGCAGGCATAACGAGCTAGTCTCAGCTTTAAAGGAAGCGGGCGAAAAAGGTGCAACAATTGTCATTGGCGATAATGCAACTGGGATTCAGATACAACAGAATTCTACAGGTGCGTCCCAGAACATAACAAATACCGTAGGGCTTGATTATGTCCAGACACTGAAAGTATTAGAAGAAATCAAAGGCTATTTTGATTTTCCGAAGTTTCAAGAAACATTTGGAGAGAATACGGATAATATCAAGGCTGTTGTTGAGGAAACAATCAAAGCGACTCAAAAAAAAGAAGATGAGAACCTAATAAAGAAGTCACTTCGGGTAATTAAAGAACTTGCTACGGGAGCAGCAGGTAGTTTGATTGCATCAGGTATATTGTCATTGTTGGGAACTTTAAACATTGGATAAGGAGGTGTCAGCATGGCCAGTATGGATTTAGATACAATAATCCGAGATTTGAATAAGCGATTTGCTGCACCACTGCCGGAATTTTATAAGCGTCGTATCATCTTCTGGTATGACGAAGATAGAGAGTTTGAGGACAAGCTGGATGATATTCAGGTGGATAATGCAAAGCTGCTGGTGCTTACGGGTACTAACAATTTTGCAGCCAAGAAACTGTTGAATGTAGATGACACCACCAGCAATTATCTGGTTTACAGTCCGATCTCTTATGAGTCGCAGGAAGATGACTGGCTTTTGAATATCGAGCTTTACAGTGAAGAGTTCAGAGCTGATTTGGTGTCTATCTGGATGAATGAGATTGACCTTCCAGCAACGCCTGATTTCCGCAGACTTGTTAAGGTCTATAAGAAATTCTTCGGAGCACAGAACAGAAGAGCAACATTCGCAAAACTGAATAAAGGCATCAGCACACCATCGCAGATGCATCTTACTGTTATGGCGGCTATTTGTGGTACCGATAATGCACAGCCTAACAGTATTGTAAAAGCTGTCATTAGTGGTGGAACCGATATGAAAACCAACGAGGTATTCCAGAGCCTTGTAAACTATGGAGCTGAAGCCCCGTTCTGGGCACTTGTAAAGCAGGCTACCGGATATTTTGAGGGCGAAAGTTCTACAATTAACAAGCTAGTAACGCATATCTTGCTTACAGCAACGACCAGAACACTTCGTATGGAGTATTTGGCAGGACTCGATGGCTTCATTTCCACACCACATCAGGCTTGGTGCTATGACTTCGTATCTGAATGGATTGTAGGAGAGAATAGACAGGATCTTGTCGAAATTCTGCGAAACGTAGAAGAAGAGCTTATTCTTAGAAAGCGCTTTAAGCAGGTGCCATTGGATGATTTGGTGGGCACAGAGGTATTTCCTTGTGTGAATGAATGCATTCTGACTCAGATTATGACTGAAATCAGCAATCATATAATCAATGTAGATATGATCATAAACACGGTCGAGAAACGTCGAACGCTGGCGTGGTACGATGATGTGGAATGCTACTATGAAGGTATTCTTCAGGTAGCAAAAATGCAGGCGTTCTTCTTGGAACACTCTGCAGGATTCCATACTGTGGAGGCAAGAAATATCTGGAAAGAGTACACAGAAGATTACTACCGTATGGATACCTATTATCGTCACTATCACTTAGCGTTTGGAAAGAGCCTGACAGTGGGCAACGACCATCTGGATGATCTTTTCAAGCAGGTGACTGATAAGGTGGAAGGCCTTTATACACATTGGTTCCTTGGTGAGTTGGGTAATAATTGGTCTGATGCATGCGCAGATGAACTGGCTCAGTATGGTCGCATTTTGGAAGTGCCACAGCAGGTGGATTTCTATAACCAAAAGGTAAAGAACGAAGATAATCGTGTATTTGTCATCATATCAGATGCTTTCCGTTATGAAGTGGCAGCATCTCTGGCAGAGCAGCTTCGTCGTGAAACGCAGAGCAAGGTTTCTCTTGGCTCTTGTGCAGGTATTTTCCCGACCGTCACAAAGTTTGGTATGGCTGCATTGCTTCCACACAAGCAATTGTCCATCAATGAGCGCAGTAACGGTGACCTGCAGATTCTGGCAGACGGAATGTCTACGGACGTAGGCAATCGCGATAAAGTTCTTAAGGCTACAAACAGCAATAGCGTAGCCTTGAAATATAAAGATATTGCACCGATGAGGCGTGCGGAAAGAAGTGCATTGGTTAAGGGCATGGATGTCGTTTATATCTATCACGATAAGGTGGATGAGGCAAGTCATACTTCTGACAGCATGGTATTCCCGGCATGCGATGATGCAATTGAAGAAATCAAAAATATTGTGAGAATTATCCGTAATGAGTTCAGTGGTACTCGTGTGTATATTACCGCCGACCACGGATTCCTTTACACATATAGTCCTCTGTCTGAGGATTCCAAGGTGGATAAAACAACACCGAGTGAGCAGGATGTGGAAATTGACCGTCGTTATCTGATTACCCGTAATGGAGCAACTCCGGATTATTTGCTTCCAGTAAAGTTTATGGATGATGGTTATGATGCATTTTCACCGAGAGAAAGCGTCCGTATCAAGAAGAAAGGCGGAGGACTCAATTTCGTGCATGGTGGCATCAGCCTTCAGGAGATGGTTGTTCCGGTCATTGAATATCATTACCTTCGTAATGATTCCAAGGCTTATCAGCGCAATAAGGCCAAGTATGACACGAAGCCGGTAGAAGTAGGACTTCTTTCTGCAAGCCGTAAAATCAGCAATATGATATTCTCGTTGAACTTCTATCAGAAGGATGCGGTTGGCGATAACCGCAGCGCAGCAAACTATTTGTTGTACTTTGTCGATTCTAATGGAAAACAGATCAGTGATACAACAAAGATTATCGCAGATAAGACCAGTGACAATGGACAGGAGCGAACATTCCGCTGCAGCTTTAATCTGAAATCACTGAAATATGATAATAGAGCAAGCTACTACTTAGTCATCGCAGATGAAACAGGTCTGCAGATGCCACAAAAAGAAGAGTTCCAGATTGATATCGCATTTGCGGTAGATGAGTTTAATTTCTTCAGCTAAGGGCTTGCTCGGAAGGAGCAGTAATGAGTGACAATCTTGAAGTGGGCGCAAGCTCTCGTGAAATTATAAAGGACAAACTGCGTCAAAACTTTGATGGTAAGATTGTCCGAAAGGATTTGACTAAGAAAATCAAGGAAGGTGCAAATGTGCCAGTTTATGTCCTTGAGTTCCTGCTGGGGCAATATTGCAGTTCAGATGATGAGGAGGTTATCGAGCAGGGTGTGCAGAATGTAAAGCGTATCCTTGCCGATAACTTTGTAAGACCGGATGAAGCGCAGAAGATTTTGTCAAGACTTCGTAGTCGTGGTAGTCATACAGTCATTGATATGATAACAGTGAATCTTAACATGAGAGAAAATATCTATCAGGCTGATTTTTCTAATCTGGGCATCAGAGGAATACCTATTGCTGACGAATATCCGGAGAAATATGATCGCCTGCTTTGTGGGGGTATCTGGTGTATTGTTCAGCTCAGTTACGAGTACGTTGAAGAAGAAAAGAAGAATGGTACTCCAATTCGTATTACAAAGCTGACACCGATTCAGATGCCGCACATTGATATAGAAGAGTTGAAGCAGGGACGGCAGGCCTTCACCAAGGAAGAATGGTTGGATGTTATGCTGCGTTCGATTGGTATGGAGCCAGACGAATTGACTTATCGTGAGAAGTGGCTTCTTTTGACTCGTATGATCCCGCTGGTTGAGAACAACTTCAACCTTTGTGAGTTGGGTCCTCGAAGCACTGGTAAGTCGCATCTTTATAAGGAGATTTCTCCGAACAGTATCCTTGTATCCGGTGGCCAAACTACAGTAGCAAACCTGTTTTATAACATGGGCCGTAAGACTGTGGGCTTGGTTGGATTATGGGATTGCGTAGCTTTTGATGAAGTTGCAGGCATTCGTTTCAAGGATAAAGATGGCGTGCAGATTATGAAAGATTACATGGCATCTGGTTCCTTTGCACGAGGCAAGGAAGAAAAGGCAGCATCCGCTTCTATGGTATTTATTGGTAATATCAATCAGAGCGTAGATGTACTTCTGAAGACTTCGAGTCTATTTGACCCGTTTCCTTCAGAGATTGGAACAGATACTGCATTTCTTGACCGTATGCATTGCTATCTGCCGGGATGGGAAATTCCGAAGTTTCGTCCGGAGCATTTTACAAATGATTATGGATTCATTAGCGACTATCTTGCAGAGTTCATTCGTGAGCTGCGTAAAGAGCAGTACGGTGATGCTATCGACCATTATTTCCGTCTCGGCAAGAATCTCAACCAGAGAGATACTATTGCTGTGCGTAGAATGGCAGATGGATATCTGAAGCTTCTCTATCCGGATGGAAGCTTTACAAAAGAAGAGGTAGAAGAAGTTCTCCAGATTTCATTGGAGATGCGTCGCCGTGTTAAGGAGCAGCTGAAGAAGCTGGGAGGCATGGAGTTCTATGATGTAAACTTCTCCTACATAGATAATGAGACCTTTGAAGAACATTATGTTTCTGTTCCTGAGCAAGGTGGTGGTAAGCTCATCCCAGAAGGAATGTGCAATCCGGGACAGATTTATACTGTTTCTCAAGGCAAGAGTGGCATGCTTGGTGTATTTCGCTTAGAGAGTCAGATGCTTCCGGGTAATGGGAAGTTTGAGAGAACAGGTATTGGTAGTGACCGTGATGCAAAAGAATCCACAAATACAGCTTTCAACTTCTTGAAAGCAAATGGAAACCGTATCAGTGGTTCTATAAGTACTACAACGAAAGACTATATTATTAATTATCAGGATTTGCAGGGCATTGGCATGACAGGAAAGCTAGCCCTTCCTACATTGATTGCGATGTGTTCCATTGCACTTGGTAAACCAACACTCAGTAGCCTTGCTGTACTTGGTGAAATTAGTATCAGCGGAACCATGATGAAAGTAGATGAGCTGGCAAATTCATTGCAGGTATGTTTGGACAGTGGTGCAAAGAGAGTACTTCTGCCAATTACATCGGCAGCAGAGCTTGGAACTGTACCAGCAGATCTGATTGGAAGTTTTAATTTGATTTTCTATAGCAGTGCGGAGGACGCAGTTTTTAAAGCACTGGGTGTAGAGTAAGGAGGTGCAGAAATATGCATAGCGAAGAAAAAAGAATATGGGGTATCCATACAAAAGACGACAATTTATTTCTGCATCAGGATGTTATAGCTATTGGCTGGAAGGACATGGGTAATCTGAGTTTGATTCAGGCTGACCGTGATGCCTTCAAGGAAAAATATACAGAAGTATATCCAGATGCCAAGAAGGGCAGCATCGCAAATGGTGCTGGTATGTTATATCGATTTACACATGAGGTCGAGATTGGCGATTATGTTGTATTTCCATCAAAGATTGACCGTCAGATAAATATCGGTGTGGTTGAAGGTGGATACGAATATCATCCGGAAGCAGCAGAATATGTACAGCAACATAAAGTAAAATGGTTAAAACGTCTGCCAAGAACCTCATTTTCACAGGGTGCACTGTATGAAGTTGGTTCAGCAATGTCGTTCTTCGCAGTAAAGAATTATGCAGATGAGTATCTTGCGGCACTGGATAAGGGATTTAAGAAAAATGCCTTGACTTTCGGACCAGACGAGGACGAGAGCGTTGGTGCTACAGCCGATGAGATTGTAGAGGCAACGAGAGACTTCATCCTGAAGGAACTGAGCAAGAATCTCAAAGGATATGACTTGGAGGAGTTCGTAGCTGATTTGTTAAGAGCTATGGGTTATCGTACCACAGTTTCTTCACATGGCGGAGACAGCGGTATCGATATTACAGCTTATAAGGATGAGCTGCCACCTCGTATTCTGGTACAGGTAAAGAGTCAGGATAGTGATATTAAGGAAGCAACCATACAGTCTCTGAAAGGTGCAATGCGAGAGGGCGACTATGGATTATTCGTGACGCTGTCCAATTATACGAAGAACGCTCAGAAGTATCTTGACAGCACACCTATCATCAGAGGAATTAACGGAACAGAACTTGTAGATTTGATTTTGAAGTACTATCACGATTTAAACGATAAGTATAAAAAGATGATTCCTTTGAAGATGGTGTACATTCCTGTAGCTAAGGATGAGCAAGCGTAATTAGTATGGATCGGTTTCCGAAAACTGACATCAATCAGGACGTATCGTGCCATGTTGAGAGCGTAGTATTGCTGTCAAGAAAATAAAATCAAGTGCTGAAAAGTGGCGTATTTCCGGGCTTTTTCGGAGGTTTGGATTTAAAGCCAGACTTCTGAAAAAAGCTCAGTTTTCTTATATTGAAACATATCTACTGCAAAATATGTGTCAGCTTGTAACCTCGGATTAGATGTCACAATTTGAGACAGTGGATTAGATGTCAGGCATTTTGGGATGATTTTTGGAAAATGAAAAAGGGTGACAACCAATCCGGCAGGACTGACTCCTATTGAAATCGGTCAGGGAGTAACCTATAAAGAGACAAAATTAACATTTCTTTGCAAAAGTTGTATCAGCTCAATTTTCCAAAGAGGATATTACAACTGAAGTTCAGGAGTATTATGCTTCCATGCCCAAAGTATATCCCGATTTCAATGGAGGCTGGCAACCACATATTGTTTTTGTAGATGAAATTATAGAGGTTAGGGATGAGCGATAATTGGGATTTAGAGGATGTGAATGAGCAGCATGAAGAAAATAAAAGAAGGAATTAATTTAAAAAAACTCCTTAGGCTGAAGAATACAGGCAGTATCTTTGTGATTGCGGGGCTTT
>OJMP01000761.1_pt1 | contig 27370 bp, 30 predicted proteins | sample 1597311 | NCBI WGS metagenome assembly OJMP01 (sample SAMEA2452134, study PRJEB22498) | human gut metagenome | biome: human feces; feature: human gut; material: feces | place: Australia | collected 2012 | reverse complement strand
AATCAACCCATTTCTGGCTGCCGTCACTGCGTGCAGGACTGTCAAAGTAAGTATTGACACCAGGATAGGTTTGGTCAAGGATGCCGATAAGATTATTTTTCATAGCCGTCTTGTGTTTTATGTAAAAGCCGAACTGACGGTTCATGGTTTTGAGCTGATTGCGTAATTCATCCATAACATTATACTGTTTAAGATTTTGCCATTTGTCAAGAGTATATCGGGCAATCTTAACAGCATCTGCTTTATCAGATTTCACTTTACGAAGAGAATCATTATCAAAGTCTTTGATAAGTTTTGGGTTAATGGCACTGACGAAAAGATTTGCCTCTGAAAGCTGATGAGCGAGGACTTCATAATAACGCCCTGTGTGCTCCATCACGATTCGGGACTCACCTTCAACAGAGTTGATGAGTTCTACAAGTGAATTGATACCACTGGCTGTGTGTTTGATTTCGAAAGGTGCGGAAACAATTTCACCGAAAGGTCGCATGATAGCAACCATACTCTTACCTTTTGAAACATCGATACCTACTGCGTTCATAAATTGTCACTCCTTAAGATTATTGCAATGGATAAGTACCAGTTTTACTCATTGCCTATTCAATCTACTGTGGTGTGACGCGAATGCACCTATGGCGATTCAACCTGCATAAAACGAACGCTGCGAATGAGGAGCTGGTTATCAGTCTTAATTACGGACGCGGAGTCCAAGAAAGTATTCGATATACCGATTGCTCCATCATTATACAGCTTAAGCAACAAGATGGATAATTCCTTACTGGCTGTAAGGGATATTAACCATAAATATATTGTAGTAGAAAAGGGAGGAGCGATTTTATGTATTCAAGGATGAAAAGAAAATGTAGTTTTATGGTACTAGTAGTAATGGTAGTTAGTCTAATAAACTGCGAAGCAGTTATCCGGTTATGAACAAGTAGCGAAGCGGATTGCGAATATCCGCTTGACTAGAAATGAGAGAGAAAATATGAGAAAAATCAAGAGCTTTTGTTGGATGCTTTTTTTTACTTTCAATAGTTATTTCAACAAATAAGACAGAAGCAGCAGTACAGGATACTAATGAAGGTACATTGAATGTTCAATGGGAAGATGAAAACCTTGGTGAGTCAATTTGCAATGCTTTGAAAAAAGAAGAAGTCACATATGCAGATATTGAAGGAATAACAGGCATCAGTATTGATTCGCAGTATGTAGTGAAGTTGGATTGGAAAGATAAGACAGAACAATACGTTTACAATTCAGGAAATGATATGTGTGAAATACTTGAATTGCAGGATTTTTCTACATTAGCGGATTTAAAGAAATTTCCTTATCTTCGTGAATTATATCTGAATGAATGCATAGTTGATGATAATACTGCATTAGGAGAATTGACTAAATTAGAAAACCTGAAGTTGGATGGATATTCCATAGATTCCCTTGATCGTTTGAAAAATCTGACTGCATTAAAAAGTCTGATCATTCAGGGTGCGGAGTTCGAAGATCTACAGGCATTAAAAGAACTGACTAATATGGAAGAACTAAGGCTGCCTAATAATGATATCAAAAACATCGATGCTTTGGAGAAAATGACAAACCTGGAAGAACTCATATTATACGGGAATCAAATAAAGAATATATCTGCACTCAGTAAACTCTGCAAACTTAGGGTGTTAAAACTGGAAGGGAATCTGATAGAAGACGTAGAACCATTACTGAATTTAAAAAATCTTGAGAAATTAAGCTTAGGGGACAATCCAGTTAAAAATGTACAACTTCTTGAAAATCTTACGGGAACGGATATAGATTTGGAGTGAATGTAGAAAAAGAAGGAGATTATGTGGAGTTGAGTACAGATAAAACACCACACTATGGAGTTGTAATAAAAATAATTGATTCGAATAGTTTTGAAACCATAGAGTGTAATATATTTGGAGCTCCTTGCAAAACTATTGCAATGACACGCCGGAAATCCGATGAGAGAGGTATAGTTCGTTCTACGAAAGCAAGATGATGATTAAGGGAGGGATATGATGAGAAAGATTAAAAAGTATTTTATTATAATATTATTAAGTATATTCACTTTAACAACTGTAGAAACTTCATCACTGAATTTTAGTGCATATATCGTTCAGGCAAAGGCTTCTTCTTCGACGAAGAGAAAAGCTCAAGAGGCATATCGAAAATTTCTGACGCAAAGGAGATACAGATATTTTACATTATGGGATATTGATAAAGATGGCTTGAAAGAACTTCTTGTTACCGATGGAAGAGAGCGAGTTGGAAATTCACCGACCAAAGCATATGCATATACTTATACACGGGGAAAACTGAGATATGCAGGTGAGATTGGGAGTCCTATGTCAGGGATAAGCTATAATTGTATAACAAAGCGTTTGCATGCATCTTGGGGTGGATGTGGAAATGTTGAATATTGGTATTATACCTTGACAAAGAATAAAAAAGTAAAACAGGTAATATGCGGTGCGTATGTAAATGGAGTAAAAAATGGAAATGTACAATACAAATGTTTATATAACAAGAAAAAAATTTCATTAAAAAAATGGAAACAGATAACTGATAAATGGATTAAACAAACAAGCACTTTGAAATATTATAGAAATACTACAAGTAACAGAAAAAAACATATGAAAATGTAAAAGTAATAATCACAGTAAAATAGGGAAGAGGTGCAAATTATGCTCAAACGGAATGCCAGTTCCGCTACTGCGGAACGGCTATTCCATTTTTAACGGTACGAAGTACCGCTAGATGATATCATTCTGTTTCACGCATATTTATACCGTTCATCTCCAGACGATATGTATGATGTTTATCTGTGATTCGTGTAAGGCACGCATCAGCGTAGGTATTATCAGCAAACATATCAAACCATGTACTGACTGGAAACGGTGAGATGACTACAGTTGATTTTCTTCCATCCCTGGTGTCAAGGATTTCAAAAAGATCCCGGCATTTATCAAGATTGAGATCCATAAGGCCAAAATCATCGATCACAAGAAGATCCAGCTTGGTCAGCTTATTCAGGTAATCCAGATTTGTGGATTTGATACGTGCCTGTTCCATTTCGCCCATAAGAGTGTTCGCTTTTATATACTTTACACTCTTAGACTGCTTCATTGCAGTTACACAAAAAGCATTGATTAGATAAGTTTTTCCACTGGCGGAAGATCCTGTTACAATGAGATTCTTTCCTTCCTCTATCCAATGGCAGGTACTCAGTCGCTCTATTGTCTGGGTATCAAGCTGACGTTCTGGACGGTAAATAGTTTCGTCAAGATCCGCCGCCGGGTATCGCAGATGTGCTTCTTTCATCAGACGATTAAAGCGTTTATCTGCCCGTGCCTGCCACTCTGCATCAACCATTGCTGTCATGCGTTCCATAAAAGTGTTCAGATCTGCATTGGGATCTTTCAACTGTTCTTCCAGGATATGTGCCATTTCTGGAACACGGAAACTCTTCAGACGCATGATCAGAGCCTGTTCCTGAGGTGTTAATGTAATGTCATGGGATGAACTCATTTGTATGCCTCCTTTCCACGGATGTTTGTATGGGAAGGAAGTTTTCCGGTTCCGTTTATAGCGCTGCTGAAATGATTATTCTGGACCATGCTAAGTACTTTCTTGAAATAAGAATACTTGCAGGCATTGGCTTCTACGCATTTCTCAGCAGCCTCCTGAACCAGCCTGTGAGGAACATCTTTACAGGAATGGAGTACACCGGCACAGCTGTTGTATGCCTGTTCCTCATGCTTGGAACTGCGGAGTATCCTGTCAATAAGAGTTACCATAGATTCTCCATAAACAGATGCCCATCGTCTGTAATAAGCTCCGTCATGTGCATTCACTTCTTTGTAATATAGGTGTTCCGGAGGCATATGATTGTCATCTGTAATGTAAAGAGGAAAATCACGGTAAGATCTTGGATGGCGGCAGATCAGCCGGTTATACTCATCACAGATCCGTATCTCCGTCATTGTAGCCTTAAGAATTGCAGGCTTCCCTTTATAGGTATACAATACAGAATAGTAGTGGGCATCATACTCAAGGTGGTAATTATCTGGAACTTTAAGAAAGTATTTATAATCACAAAGTGTATAACTTTCGCCTGGAAGCTGGTTCATACGCGGTTTGTCGTACTTTTCAAATCCATTCATGCGGGATTTCCGAATGTCAGATTTTTTCTGGAAAGGACGCTGGTTGATGTCCGCTACGATCTTTTTGACCGCAGCATTCAGAGCTTCCAGAGAGATATAAGTATCTTTCTTTAACTCTTCTACCAGATGCGTCTCCAAGAAACGCACATGATTTTCAACTGTTGGTTTGCCTTTCGGTTTCCTTGGTGGTGGCGGCAGAATGATCGTATCATAAAAAGTTTCCAGATCTGAAAAAGCTGACTGCAGCACAAGTTCATCTTTACTATGCCTGGTAACAGCTGTTCTTAGATTGTCCGGGACAAGATATTTAGGAACTGCCCCATAATAAGACAGTGCATGTACTGTGCCGGTAATAAAATGTGGAAGTTTTTCATCCGGAAAGATCTCTGCATAAACAAGGCTGCTAAAACCAAGTGTAGTTGTAAAAATGTGAACTTTCCGAAGTTCGCCAGTTGTTGTGTCCAATAGCAGTTCCGGCTGGTCGCCTACCCAGTCAATATACATCTTTTCACCAGGGATCCGTTCCACAGGCATAGATGTTTTTGAAGTACCATAAGTATCTACCATAAAATCACGATACAGCTTATAAAACTGAGCGAGCTGGTAACCGTTGGGATGCTCTTTTTTATAATCAATCCATAGAAAACTCAAGTCAGCATGTTTTCCCATTTGGATCATCTGCTCATGTATTTTTTCAAAATCAGGCAGTGGAATATCCTTATGTCGAAGGTTTTCTTTTGGATAGATGAGATCAACCACCTTTGAGGCTGGCATTTGCCGAAGATCATCCAATGATAAGCCTGAATCCTTGTAGCGGTTCATGATCAATGCAATCCCGCTCCGTCCGATCCGGTAACGTTTTTGTACAGAGTCATAACTGACTTTACTGAGCCGAAGTTCTATGACTCCAAGAATAGTATTGTAGTCGTGCATAATAGTTCCTCCTTTGCACTGTGATGAATAATAGTTACATCACAATAATAAAGGAAAAACGTACCGTTTTGAGCAGAAAACGCGTACCGCTAAATCAGAATGAATGTACCGCTGATTTCAGAATAGGCGTACCGTTCGAGCAGAATTTGCCCCTCACCTGCCACATACCAGTAATCCCTGGTTTTATCGCAAGTCGTGCTCGATGATGCAGTTCATACTTATCCCATTCATCCAGTGTCGGTGGTCTTGTGCCTACCAGTGACATGTCTCCTCCTTATGTCAAGTCAGGAACAACTTTAGAGTACAAAAAAAGCCTCTGATTACTCAGAAACCCTTTTCACTAAACTAGCTTTTGCAAACACAAAATATCTATTCTGTTTTATCATCAAGCACCTTATCCATAAAACTATATAGCACATCCGGATAACAGTATTTTTCTTCAAGATAATTTTCTACCAGTAATTTTAATTTTTCCATTTCCTCTTGCATTGATTCTGTATATCCTAATAAGCTATTAAGTGGTAATACACTATTGATTTTCACCATCAACCCTATCGTATTATCCAAAGAAGAGGCTGCTTGTGGATCTCCATGATAGATTTCAAATAAAAAAACAAATCCTTCTCCTGATTGTAAAAAATAAGATTTTGACTCTTTTATAGAATTTGTCATATAATCAAAATCGCCTCGTCCATTTTCCAGTTCTTCTAAAATATCTCTTCTATTTTTAAAAGAAGAAAATGGTTTCCAATCCAATTTTCCTTCTCTTGTTTGTTCTATTAATCCTCTAATAAAACCTTCCACATGATCTCCCATCATAATGCATATTCTCCTTTTTTCAATATATTCAAAATATCAGAAACTATTACATCAAATTTTTGAGAATCTTCTAAATTATCTTTTTTCTGCCCATTTAGCTCTTTCGATATTTTCATCAATTCTTCACGCTTCTCATTAATACAATCCATATCTTTTTTTGATATAACTCGATCATATCCCCGCAAATCATTAAGATTTGCCAATACATCATTGCATAAAGAATATGTTACAACTCCCTCATCTGCTACAACCTTTCTTTTCAATTCTAATTTTTTTATGCAGCTTTCTTTATATTTATTAAAACGATCTTTATCTATAGCTTTTACTTCTGCTTCTTTTATATCTCTTTCAATTCTTCTTGCTGATCGCATTGTCTTTACAGTTATAATCAAGCTAATTATCCCTATTATCAAAGAAATAATTCCGACTATATTACCCGTTAGAGAATCCTTCAATACTACTATCAATTTCTACTTACCTCTCTTTACATTTACATAAGCAAAAATTTATCTTTATCCGATGTTCCATCTATATATTCTATTTTTTTCGTTGCAGCAAATTTTTTTCATAATTTCTGTCAACCCTTTATTTATCTTTTATTACTACAATCTTACAATACTTTTTACATAACTCAAGCTCTTATGCCAAAATATGTACTCTAAAATATGCTTATTGCTGAATTTTTCAAAACTACATTTAATAATGCACATTCATTATCCTAGATAACATTAAAAAATCTTAAAATATTTTATTATCGAAACAAAAATCTTTATTATCACTGGATACATAAACATCTTATACTTCTATTTTATCAATTTTAGTAAGAAAAGCATCCATTCTCTTAAATTTTTTCATAGTATATGAGTAAATATTTATTTTTCTTTTTTTGACAAGCATATTTATAAGTAACGGATATGATACCACTTCGCTATATCCTTCTTTGATTATTTTGGTTACTTGTCTAAAAGTATTATCTTTTAATTTATCATCTGCATCAAAATATAGTGACAAACTTTCCAAATAAAATACCATCAAATCATAAAAACTAGAGCTTTTTTCTTTTCTTTCCATTTCTTTGAACTTATCAACCTGGAAATAATCCATTCCTAATTTATCAGAAATTACATCGGACATATTCTTCTTTAATGACTCTTTTTGTATTGCTACTTCCACACGCTTCTTTAAAATATTTATCTCCATACAAGGTTTCACATTAAAATACATTGCATATGTAAGTATATCCTTAGGTCTTCTTATGTAAAATTGTGGGTTTTTTCTGTCTAATTTTTGCAAAAGCTGCAAGTAGTTTTCCGAAATATATATATTATTATCCCATTCTTCTGACAAAAGTACATAATACTGAAATGTATTAAACAAATCCACATAACACCAAAGCATATTTTCTTGGCTGAATAAGATTAAATTATGATAAAACTCCATATTAGTTTCTAATTCAAGATAAGTATCTATTGGATTTAATGCAATAAACGGTATAAGCGGAAACTTAAAAAAAATTTTTTCAATATCCTCATTCTTCTTATTTATTTCAACACCTTTTCTTAATATTTCAAAATCTACTCCCTTTTCTATCGCAAAATTAAAAGCTATTTTTGCAATTCCGTTTTTGAAAGAATTGTTTTCAATATTAAAATCATATGATATAATTTTAAAATCTAATTTAGAAGCATCACACTTCATCTTTTTACTTAATTCAGGACATCCTACTACTTTTCCATTCTTTATTTGAACATTATAAATTTCATTATCATATTGGGCTTTTCCTGTACAAAGCGGATGTGATTTAGTATTATTTGTCTTGGCAAAATGTTCAATATGGCTAATTATTGGATTAAAAATTTTTGTAAAAGGAGCATCAATATATTTACTAATATAATTATTACATTTATCACAACATATATCTTCAGACTCATATAATCCACCAATAGCATTTTGAATAATATGTTCTTTACTTCTTGTAACAATTACCTTTCCACAATAAACACACTTTTCTCTTTTCGACATCATATTTCTCCTGATTATAGAACACTGTTTCAATAATAAATGATTATTAAAGTGGGATTTAGAGGTACGGCCTCTGGGCACAAATTCATTTATATAACGCTACCTCGTTCTTATGATTGTTTATTTCATGCAGTCATCTGGCTACAAATCCCACATGTACCCGTAGTGTATCCCATCAGCATCCACACATACATTGCCAATCCAGTTTTCATAATCACTCCTCCGTCAATTTTTATATTTTCCACAAGATGTCTTCCTTTGAATGTAACCTTCATGCAACTCAACCAAATTCCAAGTATAGCAATAAATGACTTAAATGAAACCTATTGTCTTTAATAATAACATTAATAAAAATTTTTAGCAAGAATTGTGCTACATTAAATAACCCCACACAAAGTCATTTATCTTCGTCTTTTTCATCGTCTACCTTTTCTTTAATAGCCCAACTTTCATCTAAAAAATTAGGTATATCTTCTGGTTTTACAGCCTCATAATCCATTCCAAACATATTATCGACACTCAAATGTCCAAATGTAGGAAGCCCATTTGCTTCCTGACTCACTTTTTCAATCATCTTATTATTTTTTAATTCTTCTTCTATTGTCTTAGAAAAATAGATATTTTCTGTATGCTCAAATATTAAATAATTTATATACTGTAATACTTTTTCCCGTGAAGTAGTATTTATTTGATGTCGTAATCTTCGATAAATCTTATCCCTCTTATGATAAAATGCCAATACAACACTTTTTTCCTCCAACGGTAATACCGCTATATGAACATATTGCATCCTCACAGATTTATCCATGTTACCCACGTCATTAAGTATATCACCTTCCATATCATATGGTAATACCATGGCACTCTGAGTTGCTATTGGTACTTTATATGGCAGAACCTCCCAAAACAAAATCTGGTATCCGCCTTCCTTATTATTATTTGCTATATCCTGATGAAACAATACTTCTTCTTGATATTCTTTTTGATCCAAAGTTTTTAATTCTGATAACTTATCTGGATTTTTATATATTCCAAGCTCCTGTTGCTTAATATCCAGCAACTCTAGTTCAATATCCCGTTTATTTAATTGTAACAGCATATTTTTTACTGCAATTTCTGCAAGAATTTTATCAGTTGGCGGTTGTGTTATATTATCTGGATTTTCATAATCCTGAAAGAATTTCGCATCACATTCTCTACAAATATAATTAAATGTGCCGGATTTATTCACACCTCCATCCAGATCTACTACTCCTATATCAAATCCCATTGCCAATGGTGCATGTAAAACTTTTCCCTTATCAGCAATCGGCCGTAAACACATTTGTGGAACAGAATGAGAATTACAAAAACTGCTTTGTTCTTTTCCACACAATATACATTTTGGGGGTTTTGCTTTTTTTCGTGCTTCAGAAAGCATTTTATTCACTTTTTTTCTAACTTCTATAACATCTACACCGTCTGGAATATTAAATAAACTCATAATTACCACCCCTAATATTATTTTGTCTCTATTTATATATTTAGATGGTAGCATAGGAAAATTAATTCATCAATACTATTCCAACATCGTTCATGCTAATAATAAATTTTCTTCTATATATTCCAATCTTTAATCATTTTTCAAGCAGAACACGACCATTTTCTGTTCTTCCAGGTACTCCCCTTTAAAAGAATACGTCTTTTCCGGATTTAATCCCCATCCGATCAGTGTTTCGTACACGAATTGCTTGCTATGTATCTTAAAACTTCTATGTAATTCTAGAAATCCATCAGGTACACGGACAGACATAGTATCCTTGCCATCGCAAGCTATTACTGCAAGCGATTTTTCTTTCATATTTCTAAGAAGGCATATATGTGAAGGATTTCCCAGTGCTGCAATTACACCCACACCGATGTTAATGGAATCCCATTTGCCCTGTAATGCTAAAGTTGGTACTGGTATTTTCTTTGTTTCGTCCATTATCATCGTCTCCCTCTTGCAAATTTATATCATTTTGTATTGGATTTTCTGCATCATGAGCAGGCACAGTGACTCCCTGTGGTGTCTCTGTACCTTCCATACTACTTTCAATTTGGCTTTTTTCTATTGAATTCTCTTCTATTAAATCTGTTGGTCCGTCTTTTCCTTCTTTATTATAGGCTCCAAAATCTTCAAATAGATTCATCTGCCGGTATTGCTCGTATTCTGTATAAGACCTGCCAATTTTGTTTTTGTAGGCATCTGGATAGTATTTAACCTGACGTTTCTTTGTTTCTCCTGTAACTGGATCTACAAATTCTTCTTTCTTTGGTGCAAACATGATTGCTTCTTCCATTTCAAACACAAGAATTAAGCCTTTGTCAGAAGCTGCAACACGCCCAAGGACTTTATATCTGCACTCACGATTCCATCCCATTAAACGGAACAGATTTTCTACAAAGTCTACGGATGTTATATTCTTATTCACCCAGTTTCCTTTTTTATTAACTCTTGCCCATTCTACGGATGCACTTTCTTCTTCCGCACAAGGTACAACGGCTAATTTCTTCTTATCTGAATTTACAATAGTGAGAACATGTTTTACTCCCTCAAACAGACGAATTGCTGCCATGTTAAATGTCAGCTGTCCATACTTGATACTTACTGCTGGCTTCTTCAACATGGAGAACTGTGTTCTTGGTGGCAATTCATACCCCTCCAAGCTCTCATATTGTAGTTCTTCATTCTTTTCCATGCGTGAACGTACAAGTTCTTGTATCAGTTCATATTCTCTTGCGGTAAAATTCTGTCCTTCTTGATTATTCGTTCTATTTTCTGTGGTTTCTCCCATATCCTCATCACCCCTTACATGGTCATCAGAAGTTCTTCTAATTCATTTACGATTTCCTGTCTGGATGGCAAATGTCCAATGACAGGATTCTCTACAATTACTCCTGTTTCTTCTATATCTGCTTCTGTTACTGCATTCATCATACTATCTCGTTGTTCTCGGATAAAATAATTAATGCCCATCCTTCTTTTCATCCATTCTTCTGGATAAGCACTCATAATATTGTTATTTTCCAATTCATTTTCCTGATCTGCATCTGTTTTATACTTTACAAATCCGGAAGGTTGATTGCTTTCTTTTTCTACATCAGGATGATTCCTATATTTTTTGCCCACAATAATCTGCGGCTCATCTAAGGAAAACACAAGTATCTTAGATTTTCCTCTTTCCTTTGTAATCCCTCGAAATTTAAAGCTAAATTTCTTCTTCCAGTGCAGGCTGTCATAAATTGATGTGGAAAATGCCCCAGCAGAAATGGACGGAATTATCTTTCCATCTTCTTTTTCCCATTCTACACAGTTCGGATTATCCGATGTAGTTTCCCGAAGGATAATCGTCTGAATAACAGGATGGTAAAGAATTTCTACCCAACGACAATAATTCAATTTTTGATGACAGGCTTTGTTAAATTTTATCTGCCGCCTGCTAATAGTCAATGACGGTAAATTTCTATTAAGGAAGTATATTCCGTGAGGAACCTGATAACCTGATAATGCCATGGATACTACCTTTCCCTGTTCTTCACCAGACCATATCTTTATTTTGTGATTCAATTCTCTTAATTCTTCTTCACCGTATACTTCCTGACAAATCTCCAACAATGCATTGCTGTCAATGCCGCCCCAGCCTGGATATATGGAAATAAAGCCTTTTAATGTCCCTTTGGGGATTACCATTAAATCTGGAATTCCATCTATCATTTTTCTGGAACTTTTCTTGACCATTTGTGCTGCAAGAGCAATTTCCCTTGATACGATGGGCTCATGATGATCTTCCTCATAAGCAGATACTCTGTCATGGTCATTTTTCTTTGATTTATGCTCTACATAATCAATAACTATCGTCTTTCTGGCTTCTAAATCTCCCCAACGACGCTCGTTCGACATGACATTCATGACCATAGAACCATTCCATTCTGTGCGTCCCCTAAGTGTTGGACGTTCCCGTTCTGTCAGTATCTCTGCTATTTTATCGCAGTCATAACCCCCTATGTAGGCAAGAAAAATAAAACGGACTGTTTTCGCTTCCTCTGGCTGAATAATCAATTCTCCCTCTTTTGTGTGACGGTATCCTAACAGATCAAGTACGGGATACTGCCCCGTACATATCCGTTGGTCATAAGAAAGTATCATTCTCCTGCTTTTATTTGCAGACTCCCAATCGGCAAGCATTGCATGTATAGAAAGATTCTGCTTGCAGTCCGGATCAAGAGTATATATATTCTCTGTTTCAAAATAAACCCCTACCGGATGGGAAGGATTCATACTTTTTAACTGACGCACTAACGTCATACAATCAGACATATTTCTTGCGAATCTCGATACACTGGCACAAAGAATCAGATCTATTTTCTTCTGTGCTGCATCTTCTATCATTCTCTTGAACTCTGTTCGATGCTGCGTAGACGTACCTGATTTTCCCTCATCGCTATAAATCTCATGTAACGTCCAGTTTGGTGTGTCCCCAACCTTCTTTGTATAATATTTGGTCTGATTCTCTATGGAAGAAACCTGATTGGTACTTTTGGTACTTACACGGGCATACACTCCAACCTGCTTATGTCCTGTATCTGATATTGTTGGCTTTGGTTTTGCCTCACGGATCACGCCATTTCCAGAACGTGTTTTCCTTACACGATTACGGATTCTCTCTCTTTGTTCTTCAATCTCATTATGTCGTTTTTCCCAGTCACCCATATCTGAAGAATCCATAGAAGAAATAACATTTCCTTCGGTATCTATGATTTCACAATCCTCAATTTTTTCGGTGTCTACTTCTTCGGATTCCTCTGTTCCATAAATATCTTCAACTGCCAACTTCTCTTTCAACCTCCTGATGCTTATAACTTCTGTATCTCTTGCAGTATCTTATTCTTCCACTTCTTATATCTTGCTTCATCCAGGCTTACATAATCGTTTGCCATTTTTTCCAATGCTTCTTTCTGCTGCTCTGGATTCATAATTGTATTGATGTGATATTTCTCATCTTCTGTTACCAGTTCGATCAGTCCGGGCATTTCCGAAAGGAACTTGAGCAGATAACAAAATTCCTCACTGTTTGCTGCCAGATATGCTTTTGTCTGAACTGCAATACAATCAATCTCTCCATTTTGACAGGCTTTCAGAAGTTGAAGCATCTGTGGTCTTTTATGTATCATTTTTTGTCCTGTAATATCTACATAGACTCCCTGCATTATCCACCCTGGGATCTGCTCACACTTTTCTTCGTAATATTTTTCATGATATGCAAGAGCTGCTTCCCTATTTCTTTCCCACAGCTTTGCCAGCTTCACATATCCAGCTATGCGGTAATTAAAACTCATTCCACTTCAACTTCTTCCTCATTCTCAGGCATGTGCCAATACCATATTCCCTTTTTCCTGTATGCTTCTACACCCATTTCCTTTTGTGCGGTTCTTACTGTCCTTTCTTTAATTCCTATCGAATCCATACGCTGAATAATTTCTGCACTTGGCACATCCTCTGCTGACAGCATGATTTCCAGATATTCTGCTGCTTTCTCCTTTTTTGTTACTTTTCTTGAGCAGATAACAGCTTCTGCCTTTTTATCAATATTACATTTTCCAAGCCATTGAAATCCTCTATCGGTATTCATGACAAAACCAATCGCATTGCTTTCCGGTGCCAGATTTGATTTCACCTGATACATATAACGGATTTCCGAATTTTGTTCATCCCTTGAGATCATAAGAACACTTCTGCATATCGCCGCTATATCAATGCTCCCCAGACCACGATATAGCCTTTTCCCACCAGTAGATTTTGTCATATGACCAATCATTACTATTGCACATTCATTTTTCTCTGCAACCTGTCCCAGTTTACGCATAATGGAACGAATATGACTTGCATTTTGCATATCTGCATTAGATGGCATAAATGCCTGAAACGGGTCTAATACAAGAAGTCTTGCATGAAAGGTTTCAATCGCTTTTTCCAACCTATCATCTATAAAAGTTACTCCCTTATCGGTATCGTCTATAAATGCCACTTTGCTACAATCTGCCCCTGCCGCTTCCAACCTGGGTTTGATTGTATCCCCAACATTATCTTCCGCACCCTGATATATAACATTCCCAGCCTCTCCTAAATTGCTTCCATCCGGAAGGATTCCTCCACAAGTGAGACTTGCTGCTATGTTTATCATAAAAGTAGATTTTCCATCACCCGGATCACCTTGTAATAAAGTAAGTTTTCCATACGGAATATACGGATACCACAGCCATTTTACTTCCTGATTTTCTACAGTAGAATATATCTTATAACTTTGTTCCCTTTCCATGATGCACCTACCTTATCGTCAGTTGTTCATATATCTTCCAACTTTTTATTTTTTTCACTCATACTTTCCACCAGATCAGCTATCATCGTATACTCTGCCCTTGTAAGACCAGATACATCTAACGTCCTGTTTGATACCTGAAATCCCAAAAGGTAATCTGTACTGACATGATATAAAACAGCCAATCTGATCAAAATATCATAGGATGGCTGCCTGCTATCATTTTCATAAGCACTGATCTGCCTTTTATTTACACCAATTATATCCGCAACTTGCCCTTGCTTTAATTTTCTTTCCTGACGTAGTTGCTTCAATCTGTATCCTAAAGAATCTATCATGTGCGTCGCACCTTCCTATGCGACATGACTTATCGCACGTAACACAGTTTTCTCTTTCAATATAGTATCATTTATCGGTCGGCATTTGGCAGACTCCATTCGTCTTTTCGCAGACTTCCCTGCCCCTGCATCTATATTTTCAATTAAAAATATCTTCTTATTTTGCAATGTTGCAGCCTTGCAGTCTTGGCAGTGACATCTATCAAAAGCACTGATAAAACAGTGCTTTTCATCTATATTTATTTTTCTCTTCATTCAAATTCGCTTCCTTCTTCTTGCAGCCTTACTACAAATTTTGCAACCTTTCTTTCTAGCCTGCAGTCTTATCTGCTACCTTTTCTTTTTATCACTTATATTGTTATGGTGATTATGTTCACCATATTATTTCATAATTTCAAATTTTATAATGTAGTCAACCTATTTTCCTGAGCATCAGAAAGGTAACTTCGCATATGATTGACTACACACCTTTATGGAATACCATGAAAGAAAAAGACATTTCCCAATACGACCTTTTAAATCATGGTATCGACAAACGTACCTTGCAGCGTTTACGGACAAATCAAAACATTACAGCTCTTACCATCGAAAAACTCTGCCGGATACTTCATTGTACACCAAATGACATTATACGATTTATTTCAGAAGAAGAAAAATAATACCGCTGATACACGAAAGATTCTTCCTGTTCAGCGGTATTTTTTATGCGTTCATCTCAAACATTGCCAGTCCATCAAGCATCATTTCTTCATCCATATCCAACCCGCTTCCTGATTCCTCCATACCATTATCTTCTTTCAGTTTTGATACCTGATTTTCACTGATACTTTTTATGGATTCTTCTATCTGCATAAGGAAGTCTTTATCATGAAGCAATTCTTCTTTTAGCTTTTGTACGTTAAATTCCGGCATATTTTTGTCAAAAGAAGGTACTGTTTCTTCCTTATTATATATCCACGCCTGTATATCCACGCCTGCACCAGCTCTGTTATTAGTGCTGTTTTACATCTTTTTTGCGTTTTCAGATATTCTCCTACCTGTTTTTGTCTCTCGTTTTCTTCATTAAACAATAAAACAATCCGTATCTGCCCCATTTTCTCATACCTTATCCTCTTCGAAGGCGAGCTGAAGTCAGCTTTTCATAAGCGATTGCATTTGCCTTCACATCTTCAATAAATTCGATATACTTAAACTCCGGTGAGTGTTCAATCTGTGTTCTCAGGAGCAGACTTCCTCCGCCAAGAAAAATAGCAGGGTTTGTTCTAAAATCGGTCACATGGGTATGAAGTTTATTAATAATCATCTGCAACCAATCATCTGCCAGGCGGTGAATTTCCTTTACGATTTCCTCATCTAAAATTGTTTCTTCCTGCATCATTACCTGCTCTACGTCGGAAGAATCCAGATGAATACCATAGTTTTGTTGGATTCTGTTTGCAATTTCTGAACGAAGGACTGCCATTCCAGAGCGCTCACTGACCCTCACCGACAAATCTGGTTTTCCATTTCGGATTACTAAAAGATCTACTGTACCATCCCCTATGTCAATACAATTTACTGTCCGGTATTTCTTCAGCAAACTTGCCTTGTAGCACATGACCGCTGCAAAATTCTGAGGACTTACAAATACATCCTTTAAATAAAAACTGACGGGTTTATCATTCATTCGGAAATTGATACCATGACGGGAATGATTTACAAAATACTGTTTAAATCCCACTGCCTGCTGCCCAAAATCGGCAGGCGGCAGACCTACGCCAAGTACCACATCCTTTCCCGTAAGACTTATATTCTTTTTTCTTGCTTCCTGCACAAGAGTAAATAATGTCAGAATGAAATAATCATCATCTACCGTTTTATCTGCTTTGAATGGCATCTTTGTCTCTGATAATGTATAATAAGCTCCTTCGTATTCCAAGATGTCCTCATTCATAAAGCGTCCTGGTTGTGCAGTATATCTCACAATTCCGCAAGGAAAAGAAGTTGTCTCTCCCTTCATATTTCCATTTCCATGGTCAATTCCAAAAATAATTTCTGCCATCTGCTTTTCCTCCTGTACTTACACTTAACTGAACCTTAACTTGTTGTTTCATGTACACATTTGTGACACTTAATTGCATTTATATTACACCTACTGCCACATTTGTATCACTTTTGTGTGTGTTGTTATTTTTATATTTCACTTATGTGTTTGTGCATACTATATATCACACTTTTGTGTATGTCAATATCATTTTCATATTTTTTTGTACCACTTTCAGAAAGAAGTATGTTATACTGCTGATGGAGGTATTAAGAATGACCACTGGAGAAAAAATACGCTATTTCAGAACTTCTCACGGATTTACCCAGGAACAGCTTGCTTCGGAATCCGGATTAAGCATAAGTGCCCTTCAAAAATATGAATCTGATGAAAGAAAACCAAAGCCGGAACAACTATTGAAGATTTCTGATGCATTAGGAATAAGTATTAATATATTCATGGATTTTGACATCCGCACCATTTCTGATCTATTTTCTCTTTTATTCAGAATGGAAGAACAGGCAGATTTGAAATTTTATGAAGATACAAAGTCTGATACCATTGGAATTTGTTTTGAAAACGAACAAATTAACCAAAAACTTGCTTCCTATGCAGAAATGCTAAAAGAACTTGAAGACATAACTCCCTCTCATCAGAAGCTTATGCACACAAAAATTCAGAACGAATTGTTAAATGACAATACATCTATTCAGGAAACTTCTTTAGCTTCATCCTCTACTCATGAAAATACAGCCGCTTCTATGCTCGCCACAGAGGAAAAACTACTAGACATTGTTTCCGACTGCACCCCGGCGGAACAGGAACATATTTTAAATGCACTTACTTTTCTTAAAGACTGGATGAGAAAATCAAAAGAAGAATGATACAGAAAAAGCCCAGAGTTCTCTGAGCTTTTTCGCATTTAATCATTCATTATTCATTTATTTCTAATACCTGTCCATACGAATCACGAAAGAATGTCATTTTGTATCCGTCTTCTTTAATTCTTCGTATAATTTGAAAATAAATTGTATATCCAATATACTTTTTCCTTCTCGTTCGATATTCCCTATATACACGTGTTCTGCCTGATCCATTAATTCCTGCACTACTTTTTTCTCTTTCCGAGATGTTTCTCCATCATTAAACAACCAGATACATGATGTCTGCATCCTTATTACTGCTTTCATATCAGACATTGTTTCAATTTTTATATTGCAGCCAGATACCTGCGAAAAAAGGAGCACTTCTTCCGTAATCTCTTGGAACCAGCGATACTTCTCAGGATTCACAATCCGATATACTTTACTATTCTCTTCCTTAGCTTTCTGTATCATCTTCTGCAACTCTATATTGGCAACCCTGTATCCCTCTTCTTTTTCTTCTTCGCTCATTTTTTCTTCATTTTTTTCCATCTCAAGCTGCATTTCTTCAATCCATTTTTCCATTTCATCATAATAGAAATATTCAATATTCACTTATGTATCCCCTTTACCTTTTCTAAAATTCATCTCTTTCCTTTTGCTATATAGTGAATATATTCACCATACTACTTATAAAAATAAAATCTCCATTACAAACGAAGAACTGGCAATCTATTTCCTCAATCTAAAGTAAAAGAGAGAAAGACATTCCGCCTCTCTCCCATATATGACTTCACAAGTTATAGAGACCGATTACTGAGCTAAGTATACGGTGCTTAAAACAGCTTGTCAATATTCATATATTATTTCTGTTTTAAATAATTCTTCCCATATTTCCATTCTGTATACTGCCTTTTCTCAGCATCACCTTTCTTTCTCTGCTCCCTAAAACAAGTCCACTGCTTTAAAAAATCATTCAACTTTTTGTTATGTAAATTAATCACAATCTCCCCTGTCTGTATCTTCTTCTCTAGCGTCATTTTCGGAAAGAACTCTTCCAGCATAAGTAACCTATACATCATATCCTCTTCTGTATATCCCGTTGGAGTAGAGATACTTCTCGGATCAACCTGCAATACCTCTGCCATTCTGTTTAATACCTTTTCTCTCGGTACCCGGTATTCTCCTTCATATTGTGCTATTCTTGGGCTTGCACTTGCTTCATCAAACCCTATTGCCATACCCAATTCTTTCTGTGTCATTCCACGAAATTCCCGTATCTTTTTTATGTTTCTTCCTGTATTCATGTTATTTTTCTCCCTTCACAGTTTTTATAAGCTGACTAATCGGATAACCGATCACATACCCTACTGCCCGAACCAATAACCACACTGCAATAAAACTTCCAAATACACTTCCGATGACTACACATAATGCCAACATTCCAAGGATTCCAGATAAATCCCAATGCCATGGAACAATGAAAAACATATGTGGGATTCCTACCGGAACTCCATATACCAACATCAAACGAAACCAGTCTATTTCTCCATCGACCATATACAGATACTTTCCAAGCCATCCAATCAATGCCAATCCAACGATTACCAATAATCCTTTATATATAAAATTTTTAAATGTCATGCTCCCTTTGCTCCTTCCGCATATTCTGAAATTATCTTCTGTAAAACATCATCAAATTTTAAGACTACTTCAATCTTCTTTTGGTCGTACACATATACTGTATCAATCATTGCATCTACCATTTCTTTTGTCAGTTTCCCTTTTTCTATCTGTTCATCCAGCTGCTCTGTTGCTGTTTTTATCTGGTTTCTATATGCTGTCTCTTCCAATATCAGCTGGGTAAGTCTCTTTTGTTCTTCTTGTATCTTTTCAATTTTTTCTGTCAACTGATTCTTCACCGCTATATATTTTTCTCTGGTAAGCACTCCTTCCGCATAGGCTCCATACTGATGGATGCGTTCATTCTTTAATCTTTCCAGCTCAGATTCCAATACTCTCTGCTGCCTTTTTCCTGCATAGCTATTTTTTGAATCTTTGTCATCTAATTCATCACTGATACTGTTTAATATCCGCAATATCTTTTTTAATGAATACCATATATGGCCCTCTATCACCGATACCGGATACATGGCATCGGAACAATGAGAAAACCTTCCTGCCTGTCTTTTATGGGGGCAATATACTTTAGGGTGGATTCCGCTATCTGTATAAGCCAATGCTCTTTTACAATTACCACACCTTACTTTCCCCTTGAGCAAGAAATCCTTTGCTCCACGGTAATCTGCCTTTGCCATAAACATAATGGAAGCACCTGCTACTTCATATTCTTCCTCTGATACAATCGCCGGATTAATATTCTTTTTGATAACAACATCTCTATCTGACGTTTTTCTCGTTACCTTACTCCCAACTGCTACGGTATGCCGTTTTCCCATGACTAATGCCCCTGTATACTCAAATCTTCCAAGGATTGTCCGAACCATGCCGGTATCCCAGACCACCTCTTTCTCTGGCATTTTATGTTTTCCCTGCCGGAGCAGTCCATTCATCTGATTATACTTGCCCGGTGTTGGAACTTTCTGCTCATTCATGTAATAACAGATCTGTGATGTATTACAACCTTCGATTGCTTTATCAAAAACCATACGGACATATCTTCCTGCCACCGGATCTATCTTCCATCTTCCTGTTTCTTCATCTTTCAAATATCCAAATGGCGGTTTTGAACCTGTCCATTTTCCATTTTTCCATTTCACCCGCAACGCACTCTTTAATTTTTTGGAAATGTCCTTACTGTAAAGGTTATTAACCAGATTACTGATCGCCATATCCAATCCCATTGTCTTTCCCATATAGTCCATGCTGTCATAGTTATTGTTCAATGAAATAAAACGGATTCCAAGAAGAGGGAATACCTGCTCCAGATAATCTCCTACTCCAATATAATCTCTTCCAAATCGAGAGAAATCCTTTACGATGATCGTATCAATCTTTCCCGTTTTTGCATCATCAATCATTTGCTGAAATGCCGGACGTTCAAAATTGGTTCCTGTGTATCCATCATCGACATATTCTATGTACTCATCACTCAGATCTTCTCTGTCGGTAATAAAATTAACAAGTAATGTTCTTTGATTATCAATACTATTGCTTTCATCTTTATTCTCTTTTCCTAAATCTCCATCCGCAATAGAAAGTCTCGAATACAATCCATTTTTACCCAATCTGAACACCTTCCATTTCTCTTGCTATCTGTTGAAAACCATCATTACATTTAAAGCATATATGGATACTTCCATCGGTAAATACTTCTATATACTCCACCAGCTCCTGTACCAGCTTTTCATTATATTCCCGTTTATCCAAATATTTTTCCAGATGCGTTACCATATCCATATATCTGTTTACTTTCTTTTCAAGTATTCTCTGATTTTGCTTTTCAGTCTGAATCTCTTCTCTGAGATTTTGAAGTTCCCGTATATAGCGTTCCTTCATCATGTCAAAATCATCTTTTTCCACAATACCCGCTACATAGTCCTCATATAAACACATATTTCGTTCTTCTGTCTGTGCAATCTTACGTTCCAATATTCTCACTTTTGCCGCAGCCTCATAAAAAATATTTTTCTCTTTTGTTTCGTTTTGCATTTTCTGCAAAAGCTGCTTCCTGTCACACATACTTCTTATGAGATTCTGAATCTGATCCATCACAAGAATCTTTAACAAGTTGCCTTCTATCTTATGTCCATGACAGCTTTCCTGTTCAGAACTGCAATGATAACCTCCGCCCATTCTTTCATTTGTCGTATAATTATGTGTATATCTTCTAAAATACATGGTCTTCCCGCACTCTCCACACCGGACCATTCCTGGAAAACTATCCTGATATTTTTCTCTGTCCTTTTCATATCTAAACTGCCGTTTCCTTGTTATCTTATGTATTTCTTCTCTGTCTGCCTGTAATTCCTCATAATCATCTCTTGCAACTAATGGCATATGCATATCTTTTTGTATGTTCCAATCCTCTGGTGCCGTATGGTATTGCTTCACTCCTTTATACAAAGACTGCTTTAATTTCCCGGTAATAATATCCCCGGTATATGTTTGGTTCTCTAAAATTTTTCTGACCGTCCCACTGTTCCATTTTGTTTCATTCAGCGGAACCTTTGTCACTTTTTTCTTTTCCTTCTGTCCGGGTGTTGCGATACCTAAAAGATTCAGCCTGTCGGCAATCTCTTTCTTACTGTTTCCCAGCAAAGTCCATTGAAATATCATACGAACAGCAGGAGCCACCGACTCGTCAACAATCTGCCTTGTCTTATCTTTGGAACGGACATAACCAAATGCAACCTTAGACAGCGTAATATTCCCACTTCTTTGTCTTGCTTCTTTTGCTGCCAGAATCTTTTTAGACATATCCTTGGCATACATGGCATTTACCATATTTTTTATCGGGACACTGATATTCTCTCTATCCTCTTTTCTGGAACTATCATAATCATCCGTAATAGCAATAAAACGAACATTCAATTTCGGTAAGATTGTTTCCAGATAATATCCTGTCTCTAAATAATCCCTTCCGAATCGGGACAAATCTTTTACTACGATACATTGAATCTTTCCAGATCGTACATCTTCCATCAGCCTCATAAATCCTGGACGTTCAAAGTTTGTTCCACTGAATCCATTATCAATATATACATCTTCTAGCCTCAGCTCCGGATGCTGTTCGATAAATTTTTCTACAAGCATCTGCTGCACTACCAAAGTCTCATCTGTTTCATTCCCACCATTCTCCACAGACAATCGGATATAGGCAGCTGTATCCAGTAAATTCTCTTTTGGAGCAGTAATCTGAATTTTTGATTCTATATTTTTATTCTTTCTGCTTTTTCTTGCCATCGCTATTCCTCCATCCATTCTGTTGGAAAATATGCTTTCCATTCCTGCGAAACAAAACACACCTGTACTTTTTCAAAATCTTTTATCAGTACCTTTTCTATCCATTTACTGATATGTTTTGGCTGTAACTCTGCCGGAATTTTTTCCTTCTGAAACTTTACTACCCAGTCATTTTTAACACTGTATGCTTTCTCTATATCCGATACTTTTTTCATAAGCTCACAAAAATCCATATCATACATACTAAGCTGGTCTTGTATTTCTTCTTTTTTCTCCAGATATTCTTCTTTACGGATTTTCCCAGTCTCATAATCCTGATACAAAGGAATACGGTCTTTTTCAACTTCTTCCATCTCATGGAATATCGTCCATGCTTTCTGCGAATATTGTTCAAGCAGTTTATATTTTTCTTCTTCTGCTTCTTTTGTCTCTAACCGTTGTTTTATCTTCTCTGCCAACTCCATTTCTTCCTGAAGTGCTTTTTTCACTTCAGTAATAACCGTCTCAAAAAAGATATATATGCTTTCATCTTTCGGTAATTTGCTAATCCACGTTTTCTTGGTAAAAACAATTTCTCCCGACTTCAAGTTTCTCTGTGAGATTTTCTCTCCTGTATCTGCATCAAACATTTTTTTTACGAAGAGTCCATTTTTGCTGACCCTTATCTGCGTTTTCTTTTTTCTTTTCCCTAAAATTTCCTGAGCTTTTTCAAAAACACCATCTTCTAAAATCGGAGCGATTGGAAGAATACATACTTTTTTATTAATCGTCTTTTTCCAATAGCCGTCATATGCTGTACATCGAAGGATTCTCTTCACCGCACAGAACAGCCATTTATTTTCATACTCCGGCCAGTTCTTATGTCCTACTCTCGCATTATGTACCATCGGAGATTCCACACCACTCTCATTTAAGACTTTCACAATATCCGCAATCTGCGTTCCATCTATAAACATCTGAAAAATTTCTCTGATAACAACTGCTGCCTCTTCATCAATAAGCAACTCCCGACGATTATCTGAAAGAATATAACCATATTTCTCATCATGCACCGTATAAAGTCCTTCCAGCTGCTCACGAACTGCATACTCTCTCATGCCTTTTAACTGCACTGCGTCATATCTGGCTTTTTTTATGTATTCATATAGTTCCTTTTGTGTTTTCCCGATACTGATAAAATCATCCTGTACAACTGCAAAATGTATTCCTGCTGGAACAAAAGTTTTTACCAAGACATCATCTGCACAGGAAATAGTTCTTCCGCATCTATCAATACTGTCCACAACTACCATTTCAAATTTCCGGTTGATTCCATCTGCTGTCATTGCTTCAAATGCTGTGTTCTCATCTTTTTCTTTTTTTCTGTCGCAATATTTTGCTGATAAAGTCCAGCCCTTTTTCTGAATATATGTCTGAATATGCTCATCTTGCTGTTTAATAATATCCACAGGAATCTGTCCATCTTCCTTACAGGAAGTCGTTCTGGTATAACTTACGCACCGCATACGATTTCTCCTTTCTGTTCCTGCCGTTCACGAATGATCTGCACTGCGTCCATCATTTCCTGCATCTCATCGCCGTACTTGAACTGAATCTCAATCTTGTCTTTACTGTATACAATAATCTGTTCTATCAACGTAACAACTGCCTTCCTGTCAAGACTCTGGATATTTTTATATTTCTTGAAATCTTCTATCCACGGATGTAACCTTTTTTCTTTTGCAGATAATTTCTTCATTTTCTTTTCCGATTCTTCTTTCGCTTTTTCTGCTTTCTGCATTTTCTCTGTAAATCTCTGGTTATACTCGTGATACTCTTCCCTGCTCACAATGCCATCTACCATATCCTGATACAGTCTTGTTTTTAAGTCTTTGTATCTCTCCACTTCTTCATAAAGTGCCATTAACTGTTTTTCCAGTGATCTGCTCTCTACTTTTTTATAGGTATCCATTCCATTTTTCTGTATGATCTTTTCGGCTTCTATTAACAAGGCTATCTGTTTTTTTACAGAATCCAAAACTACATCATATACAACTTGCTCACTAATCAGATGAGAACTACATCCTTCTTTATTTTTATAAGTAGTGCAATGATAATAGCCGTATTTCTTACCTTTCTTTGTCGTGCTTCTCTTAACCATGTTCTGTCCACAGTCCCCACAACGCAGGAAACCAGAGAAGAGATAGACTGATTTTCTTTTTGGAGCAATCCGGGTATCCAATTCCAACAAGTTTTGTACATACTGAAAAGTTTCTCCTGGAATGATTGCTTCATGTGTATTTTCTACACGAATCCAATTTTCTTTCTCAATAGGAGAACTCTTCTTTACCTTGTAATTAATCTTTCTGTTCTTTCCCTGCACCATCGTACCTGTATAAAGTTCATTCGTTAAAATACGATTGATTGATGTGACTGCCCACTTAGGATTGGAACCGGAACGAAATCCACTGTTATAATTCATTCCGCAGCTTCTCTTATACTCCAGTGGTGGCAAAACTCCCATTTCATTCAACCGGGAAGCTATCCTCTGTGAACTGTATCCGTCTATTTTCAGATTAAAAATAAGACGTACAATATCTGCTGCATACGCATCCACAATGAGATGGTTCTTATCTTCTGGATCTTTTAAATATCCATAAGCTGCAAAACTGCCAATGAATTGTCCATTTTTTCTTTTTACATCTAACTGACTTCGGATTTTAATTGAGATGTCCCTGCAATAAGCATCATTTATCAGATTCTTAAAAGGAACAATGATCTGGTCTGCATCATCCGATTCTGCTGCACTGTCATAATGATCTGTAACTGCAATAAACCTTACTCCAAGAAACGGAAATATCTTTTCCAGGTATCTTCCTGTTTCAATATAGTTTCTTCCCAGTCTGGATAAATCCTTGACGATAATACAGTTGATTTTCTTTTTCTTCACATCCTCAAGCAATCGCTTAAATGCAGGACGTTCAAAATTTGTTCCACTGTAACCATCATCAACATATTCATCGACCAATGTGATCTCTGGGTGCTGTTTTACAAAATCGTTAATCAGACTTCTTTGATTGCGGATACTATCACTTTCCAATTTATCTCCGTCTTCTCTGGAGAGTCTGAGATAGTCCGCTGCTAATATAGACTTTTGATTGAAATACATAAAGCCATCAACCTCCTAATTTACTATGCCATCCGGCAGTGTAAACCAAGAAATTCATGGCTTCTTGAATGCTTTTAAATTTCGACCCACATCCATATTAACATAACTTCTGGATTACTACCATACCTTTTTCTTTCTTTTTTCAATTATTTTTTCTACCCATTTTCATCTCTTACATAGAAATGCAGCGGCTCAAACTTTCTTCCAGAGAGCATTTTCCTGCAAAGCTGATCTTCACAACTACCCCATGCGATGTATAACAATATGGATTTTTTATCTGCTCTACATAATCTGCAATCCGTTCTGCCTGCGGTAATTCATCATGAATTTCCACATCATCCAGATCAACCAAGGTACTTTTATCTACATTGCGGATGTCAACTGCTGCCATTTCCTGCAATTCCTCTAATGTTGGCATTTTTTTATTATCCATTTCTTTACCTCCTGCGATTTTCTCTTTTTTCATTAATCACAGGCGGCAGCGGCCAAAAGGTCATATAAATTTTAAATTTTTTTATTTTTTTGTATTTTCATCTGTCTTTTTGATGTCTCCCACGCATGATTAGGGGAAAGTATTCTCTCTTAGAGCAAGTTTCGCAATGTAGCACAATAACCCTTTCCGGGGTTACTGGCTACTTGCAACTTGATGGGGATTTCGTTTCCCCATACCCTCGACCGCAATCAAAGATATGCGTATTGGTTCCCATTTACATGGTCACAGCGTGATGATTCTCCATCACTTGCTTTCACAGCAAGCTGTAAAATTTCCTTGTACGGAACCTTTATGCAGAAAGGAGCATTTATGACACGACCAAAAAAAGACGAATCTCTTACCAAAACCAAAGATGTTCATCTGCGTATGAGTGAAACAGAATATGAAATTCTGTCGGAAAGAGCTTCTGCAACAAACATGACCGTTTCTGATTTTATTCGAAATGCCTTGAACACCCAAAATGTTGTTATCAAATATGAACTTACCGCAGATGTTCCAGAAATAAAAAAACTGATTGGTGAATTTGGAAAGATAGGAAGCAATCTCAACCAGATTGCCAGATATTTTAATCAAGGCGGCATTATCTCCTCAGAAATGAGAACAGAAATAAAAAAATCTCTCCGGGATATTTATGAAATGAAATATGAAGTGATGAAAATGGCAGGTGATTTCCGTGGCAGTAATTAAACATATCGCAAGCAAAAACTCTGACTATGGAGAATCGGAACGGTATCTTATCTTCCAACACAACGAATATACACAAAAACCGATTCTTGATAAAGAAGGGCATATGATATTGAGAGAAGAATATTATCTGGACGGTCTGAACTGTGATCCATTCTCTTTTGCATCTGAATGTCAGGAACTGAACAGCTACTATCACAAGAACAAAAACTTCAATGAAATAAAATCCCATCACTATATCATCAGCTTCGCCCCAAAAGACAAGGATGAATGTGGATTGACCGGTGAACGTGCCCAGCAACTCGGATTGACTTTTGCAAAGAAAAACTTTCCCGGTCATCAGGCTTTAGTCTGTACTCATACCGACGGTCATAATGAAAGTGGAAACATCCATGTACACATCGTAATCAACAGTCTCCGTAAATATGACATACCACAAGAACCCTATATGGAATTTGACTGTGAAGCAAAAGCCGGATACAAGCACCATCTAAGCACAGCATACCTTACCCATTTAAAACAGGAAGTTATGGATATGTGTAAAAAAGAAGGACTACATCAGGTTGATCTGCTCACTCCTGCTGAAAGAAAAATCACAGAAAAAGAAT
>OJMP01000750.1_pt1 | contig 27577 bp, 20 predicted proteins | sample 1597311 | NCBI WGS metagenome assembly OJMP01 (sample SAMEA2452134, study PRJEB22498) | human gut metagenome | biome: human feces; feature: human gut; material: feces | place: Australia | collected 2012 | reverse complement strand
CGGCAGGCGATTCCGGCAGCCGCAACACGATGCAGCGGCAGCTTGTGCGAAAGCAGATGCGCAATGTCATCCTTATCCTTGTGCTTCTTCTTATGATACTGGAGTGGATCTGTTATGTCCGGCAGATGCGTTACCGTGGGCGGTTTTATCTTGCGGTGCGTCTGGTGGGGCTTGCCCTTTTGGTGCTGGCTGTCTGTGGAATTTCGGTGCCGCTTTCCCACGCGAAAGACACAACCGTTTTTCTGGTTGATCTGTCGGAGAGCAATGCCGCAAATCTCACGCAGATGGAGCAGTATATGAGCCGGCAGGTTAAAGACATGCCAAAGAACAATCAGTATGCCATCGTAACGTTTGGAGCCAATGCGGTTGTGGAACAGTTTCTGACCAGTGAGAAACACAGTTTTCAGATTCTCTCGGCACCGGAGGCGGATGCAACCAACCTTGAGGAAGCTGTTTCCACAGGACTTTCCATGATCCCGGACAATGCGGCAGGACGGCTTGTGGTGCTTACGGATGGAAAGCAGACAAAGGGAAACATCGAGCATACGGCATCGGCACTGACGGCAAAAAACGTGCAGCTGTATTCGGTTCTCTATGAAGATACAAAGCAGGGGAGCGATGCCTATATCGAAAACGTGGAAATGCCGGAGTATCTTTATCCGGGTGATTCCTATTCCATGACGGTAACTGTGGAAAGCAACTATGAGACCGATGCGAAGCTGCAGCTTTTGCAGGGAACGGAGATGGTCAGTCAGACAGGCGTGCATTTAAACAAAGGCAGCAACCGTTTTGTTTTGAAGCAGAAGGTAGTCGGTACCGATGCGCAGCAGTATACCGTGCGCGTGAAGGCACCGAAGGACACCTGTGAAAAAAACAATGATTATGGTACGTATGCGACGGTGGATTCCCTGCCAAAGATTCTGCTTGTATCCGGAATGGGAGAGGACAGCACACCGTTTTTAGGACTTTTGGATGCTGCCGGATGCAATTACCGGCAGGTGTCCGCAGTCAGTGCACCGGATACTTTAAAAGAGATGCTGCAGTACAAGAGCATCATTCTGGAAAATGTGTACCGGACAGATCTGCCGGAGGGCTTTCTAAAAAATCTGAAAACTTATGTGAAAGACTACGGATGCGGTCTGGTGGCATGCGGCGGTGAGGACAGTTTTGCACTGGGCGGATATCTGGATACGGAACTGGAGAAACTTCTTCCGGTCGATATGCAGCTGCGCGGGGTAAATGAGAAACAGAATCTGGCAATGGTCATGGTGATTGATCATTCGGGCAGTATGTCGGAACAGACCGAAGGAGGCACCAATCTGGATCTGGCGATCGCGGCTGCCAAAGCGGCTGTGGATCAGCTGGATACGAAAGATGAAGTGGGTGTGGTAACCTTTGATGATGGTTACACCTGGCAGGTGCCGCTGGAAAAAGTGAAGGATAAAGACAAGATCCATCAAAGCATCGAGACGATCAGTGAAGGCGGTGGAACGACCATCAAACCGGCCGTGCGTGCGGCACTAAATGAAATCAAGAAGAGCAAGGCGCAGCTAAAGCATATTGTGCTTCTGACGGATGGACAGGGGGAAACCGGAAATTTTGAAGATATCATCAAGGACTGCAAGGATGCCGATGTAACTCTTTCCACGGTAGCGGTTGGAGAGTCGTCTGACAGACAGCTTCTGGAACGACTGGCAACGCAGTGTAACGGCCGCTATTATTATTCCGATATCTCAACCGATATCCCGAAAATCTTTGCACAGGAAGTATTTTTAAATGGAGATACCTATTTGCAGAACGGACAGTTTTCACTGAAAGGAAACAGCAGCAATGCCATCACGAAAAATCTCTTTGCCGATGGCTGGCCGCAGATCAAAGGGTACGTGAGTGCCTCTCCGAAAACCGGAGCCAATGTGCTGCTGGCATCTGCCGAAAAGGATGACCCGATTTTGTCTGTCATGCAGTATGGACTGGGGCATACGGTTGCATGGAATACCGATGTGACAAACCGCTGGACTGCCGGGCTGGCACAGCAGAATGATTACGTGCAGCTGTGGAAGCGGATCATCGATTACAGTGCAGGAAATACAGCACTCGGCGAAGACCGTGTGGACGTAACTACCGTAAACGGAACAACAAAAGTTACCTATTATGCCAAAGACTACGCAGAGCAGACACAGGTGGAGGCTGTGTACACGGATCCGGATGGAAAAACGCATCAGGCGAAACTGACCGCAAGTGCGCCGGGAACTTATGAGGCACAGCTGGATACGGCAGCCTCCGGTGTCTACAATCTGAGCGTGCAGCGGAAAAACGGCAAAAAAATCGAAAATGCCCTGACCACCGCAGCCGTGGTGCAGTATTCGCAGGAGTACAAATTTGCGCTGACAAACGACAGCTTTTGTGCGTTTATCAAACAGTATGGAAAGATGCTTTCCCCGAAGAAGAATGTATGGAAGAAGTTAAAAGCTTCCGGGCGGGCACGGGTTTGTCTGACCAATCCGCTTTTAATCCTTTTGCTTTTCGTATTTCTTGCAGATATCGCCATGCGGCGGTTTGCCTATGTTCCGCCAATGCCACACTGGACGAGACCGGCAAAAAAAGCTATAATGACAAAAGAAAAAACAGCAGAAGACGGGCAGCCGGAGCCGGAAGCAGAAAAACCAAAGGAAAAGACAAAGAAAGCAAAACCGGAGGAAACGGCTTCCCAGGCACTCGATACTTCTGCGCTGTTAAAGAAAAAAGAAAAGCGGAATCATTCCGTTTAAAAGAAAACAGGAGTCATTATGCAATCAGACAGCAATTTACGAGAAACGTTACGGAGTATCGATCATAAAAGTTATCCGGCATACAAATCCCTGCGGGGAAGTTACCGGTTTGCAGACTATGTGTTATCCATCGATCATGTGCAGGGAGATCCTTTTGCGGCACCTTCCCATGTGCGCGTGACCGTGGATGCAAAGGCAGCGGCATTTCCGGAATATGCCATGAAAAATACACGGACGCGCACAGCACTGGCAGATGAACTGCTGCGCACGTTTGCCGCACAGATCAACCACTTTACATTTAAGGCGAAGGGATCGGGCAAGAGCGGCCTGATCTCGGTAACCCACTGCGGACAGGAGATTCTGACCCGGACAGCCTGTGAAGTGAACGAAAAAGAAATCACCGCGCGTTTTGCGGTAGGATTTCCGGCAAACGGACGGACGATCAATGCCAGGGAACTGGAGAAAATTCTGTTTACCTATCTGCCGGAATGTGTAAAGCATTCATTTTATTATAAGAATCTCGATGCCAGCAGAATCCGGGATGCCGTGGAACTGGCAGAAGACCAGCAGGCAGTCCGTGACCAGCTGAAAGAACAGGGGTTGGTTGCTTTTGTTGCCGACGATGCGGTACTGCCGCGGGAGAGTGGGATTTCCTCCCGGCCGATGAAACAGTCCGTAGCCTTTACCTCTCCGGAATCCCTTAGGGTGACGATGCAGCTTCCGCACAGGGGTGCGGTCACCGGTATGGGAATCCCGAAAGGAATCACACTGATCGTCGGTGGTGGCTATCATGGAAAATCCACACTTCTGACTGCACTCGAACTGGGCGTTTACAACCATATCGCAGGGGACGGCAGAGAGTTTGTGATCACGGATGAGACCGCCTTAAAACTTCGTTCGGAGGACGGACGGTTTATCAAAGATGTCGATATTTCCATGTTTATCAATGACCTGCCAAACGGAAAAGATACCCATCATTTTTCAACGGAAGATGCCAGCGGAAGCACATCGCAGGCAGCCGGGATCGTGGAAGGCATGGAGGCGGGAAGCCGCCTGTTTCTGCTGGATGAGGATACGTCTGCGACGAACTTTATGGTAAGGGATGCATTTATGCAGAAAGTAGTCAGTCCGGACAAAGAGCCGATTACGCCGTTTCTTTCCCGTGCGCGCGATCTGTATGAGCAGGCAGGAATTTCTACCATCCTGGTAGCGGGCAGTTCCGGTGCCTTTTTCCATATTGCGTATACCGTGATCCAGATGGACCGTTACAAGCCGGTTGATATTACAAAAAAAGCAAAGGCATTGTGCAAAGAATTTCCGATTTCAGAGGAAAAGCCACATCCGTTCGCCCTGCCACACAGTCACCGGATCATGGAAAAAGATAAAAACGGTGCCACAAAACGCAGGGATTACCGGAGCGGAGCCGTGCGCAAAAATGAGCCGGAGCGGTTAAAATTAAAAACCATGGGAACGGATGGATTTGCCATCGGAAAGCAGACCGTGGATCTGCGGTATTTAGAACAGCTGATCGACAGCGAACAGACTGCGTGCCTTGGCATGCTCTTAAAATATGCGGTCGAACACCTGGTGGACGGCAAACGGACAATTGCCGAAGTCGTTGTGCAGTTACAGAAAGAACTCGAAACGTCCGGCATGCGTTTTCTGGCAGAAAACGGTATCGTTTCCGGCGGTTATGCCATGCCGCGGGTGCAGGAGATGTATTCCTGTTTTAACCGTTATCGTGTATAGAAAAAGGGAAGCACAGGAGAGACTATGAAAAGAATATTAGTTGTCGTTGACATGCAAAACGATTTTACGACCGGACCGCTGGGCAATGCAGAGTGTGCAGCAGTCATTCCGAAGGTCGCGGAAGTGATAAAAACAGGCGTGTATGACAGAATCATTTTCACCCAGGACACGCACCAGAGTAATTATCTGGATACGCAGGAAGGAAAGCGGCTGCCCGTCGTGCACTGCATCGAAGGAACCGAAGGCTGGGAGATTGCGCCTGTGATCCGTAAGGCAGCATCCTTTTATTCCAAAGAACAGATCGAGACGATCTGTAAGCCGGTATTTGGAAGTGTGCAGCTTGGCGAGTGCTTAAAGCAGTACTGCGGTGATGCAGAGGCACAGATTGATTTCTGTGGCGTGTGCACGGGTATCTGTGTCATCAGCAATGTCATGATTGCCAAAGCCTTTGTTCCGGAAGCGCGCGTGTGCGTGATTGAAAAAGCATGCGCCTGCGTGACACCGGAGTCGCACCGCACGGCGATCGAAGCGATGAAAACCTGTCAGGTGTATATACAGTAATTGTATCTTATTTAAGTAAGAAGAAAAGAGAAGAATTATGAAGTTAAATCAGATCATCACCAGTCTGCTGGAAACAGATATGTACAAATTCAGTATGGGAGAGGCCATCTATCACCAGTTCTCCGACTATAAAACCACATGGACATTCAAGTGCCGCAATACCGATGTGCACTTTACGGCAGAGATGGTGCAGGAGATCAAAGAGCAGATTAAGGCGTACTGCAGTCTGCGTTTTACGGAACAAGAGCTGGAATATCTGAACCGCATTACATGGATCAAGGGAAGCTATATTGATTTCCTGCGCCTGTGGCAGCCGCGCTATGAGGATTTTAAGATTTCGGATGAGGCGGAATGCGGACTTTCCATCGAGACATTCGGTACCTGGCTGAATACGTCCTTGTATGAGATCCCGACACTGGCGATTGTCAACGAAGTGTATTTCCGTATGGCGTACGATTATGACAAGCTTTATGCCAGTTTCCGGGAACGTCTGGAACGGAAGATCAAAGATGCCAGCGGCAGATACGAGATCGGTTCGTTCAGTGAATTCGGACTGCGCCGCCGTCTTTCCGCAGAGGCACAGGAGCTTGCTGTCCGCAAGCTGAAAGAAGCAGAATTTCACGGGTCAGAATTTGTCGGAACGTCCAACGTCTATCTGGCAAAGAAATACAATCTGACACCGGTCGGAACCATGGCACATGAGTGGATCATGTGTGTCGGACAGGGAAATCACAAACATAACCCGGCATACTCCAACTGGTATGCGCTTGATGCCTGGGTACGCGAGTATGGCGTGTTAAACGGTATTGCACTGACCGATGCGATTACGACCGACTGTTTCCTGCGGGATTTCCAGCTGACCTATGCAACGTTGTTCTCCGGCGTGCGTCATGACAGCGGAGATCCGGTGGAGTGGGGCGAAAAAATGATCGCACACTACCAGAAACTGGGAATCAATCCGGCAAATAAAACTTTATTGTTCAGTGATTCTCTTGATTTTGCACGGGCACACGAACTGTACGAACATTTCCGGAACCGCACAAAGGTGGCTTTTGGAATTGGCACCTATATCTCGAATGATACGGAGGTACCGGCACTGAATATCGTCATGAAAACCACGCTGTGCAACGGTATGGATGTCGCAAAGATTTCCGATACTCCGGGCAAGGGAATGTGCAAGAACCCGGATTATGTGCACTATCTGAAACGATGCATCGACTGGCGTATGAATCATGACAGATAAAAATTCTGATTTACAGACAAAGGAAGAAGGAACAGACCTATGAATTATACAGAGTGTATCGAACAGGCGAGAGGCCGTATCGGATCTTACTGTAAGGCGTGCTGGGAGTGTAACGGCATAGCCTGTAAAAACCAGATGCCGGGGCCGGGAGCCAAAGGCATCGGCGATACCGCCATCCGCAACTATGACAAATGGAAAGAAATCCGTGTCCAGATGGACACGCTGGTCGAAAACCGTCCATGTGATACGACACTGGAACTGTTTGGCAGAACGTTTCAGTATCCGTTTTTTGCAGGTCCGGTAGGTGCCGTGCAGCTGCACTACGGAGACTGCCTGAATGATATTTCCTACAACGATATTCTCGTTTCCGCCTGTGCGGCATCTGGCATCGCTGCTTTTACCGGAGACGGAACCGACAGCAATGTCATGGTCGCAGCGACAAAAGCGATCAAAAATGCCGGCGGACTGGGAATTCCGACCGTAAAGCCGTGGAATATCGAAGTGATCCGGGAGAAAATGGCGATGGTAAAAGATTCCGGTGCCTTTGCCGTGGCAATGGATATCGATGCGGCCGGACTGCCGTTTTTAAAGAATCTGACCCCACCGGCCGGAAGCAAATCGGTGGAGGATCTGCGTGAAGTGAAACAGGCGGCAGGGCTGCCGTTTATCGTTAAAGGAATCATGACCGTCAAGGGTGCCATGAAGGCAAAAGAAGCCGGGGCAGATGCGATCGTTGTGTCAAACCACGGCGGGCGTGTTCTGGATCAGTGTCCTGCCACCGCAGAGGTGCTCGAAGAGATCGCAAATGCAGTCGATGGCTCCATGAAAATTTTTGTCGATGGAGGCATCCGTTCCGGTGTGGATGTGTTTAAGGCACTGGCACTGGGAGCCGATGCGGTGATCATTGCCCGTCCGTTTGTGACTGCCGTGTATGGCGGAGCGCAGGAAGGCGTCGAGGCTTATGTCAATAAGATCGGAAGTGAGTTGAAAGATACGATGGCAATGTGCGGTGTGGCTTCGCTGAAGGAGATCACACGGGATTGTGTCAGAGTGTGAGAATTACATATTGGGAAAGGATGAAACGCTTGTGTTCGTGGCGGGTGCCATGGATATGGGCGTTTTTTCTGTTGAGGTGAGAAAATGGATAGATTTTGTTATATTTTTTGCTGAAAAAGGTTGGTTGATGTAAAAATGTGATATAATAGAAAATAAAAATAAGGGATTAGGGAAGAAATATAGGAAAGTGTACGGTTTATGGGACGGACGGAAAAAGAAGTAGTATATAGGAAAAAGTGTATTTGGTTTTAAAAGTAGAATGTAGGCTGTGAAAGTGAAGAGGAAGGAGAAGAAGATGGGCAGAGAACGAAAAAATTTGTCGCCGACATATACAGAATTGATTATTCCAACATACGATGCTCTGAAACAGTTGGGAGGATCGGGAACAAATAATGAAATCTACGAAAGAGTAATTGTGAATTTAAATTTATCAGATGAGGTGTTGGATGAACCTCATTTGGGTAGTCTTAATCAAAGTGAAGTGGAATATCAGCTTGCGTGGGCACGTACATATTTGAAAAACTATGGCATAATTGTAAACAGTGCAAGAAGCGTGTGGTCAATAACTTCAGAATATGCATCTGAACTGACTGTTAGTGCAAAAGAAATAGTTGCATTTACAGTGCAGAAAAATGCAAAAAAAAGAGAAATGGCAAAGAGTAATGATAAGCCGGATGGTAAAATGGATAAGCCGGAAGATGATATTGATTCGAATGATGATGTGGAATTTCCAGATGAGGTTAAGCCGTGGAGACAGCAGTTGGCAAATGTATTACAGAATATGGATCCGTATGGATTTGAACGATTATCACAACGATTATTACGTGAGTGTGGATTCACACAAGTATCTGTTACAAAAAAATCAGGAGATGGAGGCATTGACGGAACTGGAAAGTTGAAGATTAATGGAATTGTAAGTTTTAATGTTGCTTTTCAGTGCAAAAGATACAAAGGGCTTGTATCGTCTGGCGATATAAGGGACTTCAGAGGTTCACTGACAACGGATATTGAAAAGGGAATATTTATTACAACGGGTTCTTTTTCAAAAGCGGCAAAAGATGAAGCTACTACACCAGAAAAAAAGCAAATTGATTTAATTGATGGTGAGGAATTCATTAGTAAATTAGCGGAGTATTCAATTGGTGTAAAAGAAGTCAAAACTTACGAAATAGATGAGGATTTTTTTGCTAAGATTTAAGGAGTGGTTTTATGGCAGATGTTTTAACAAAGGAACAACGACATAAAAACATGAAAAATATCCGGGGAACAGATACTAAAATCGAAATTATACTTAGAAAGGCTTTGTGGGCAAAAGGATATAGGTATCGGAAAAATTATAGTAAGTTACCGGGTAAGCCAGATATTGTTCTGACAAAATATAAGATAGCCATTTTCTGTGATGGAGAATTCTTTCACGGAAAGGATTGGGAAGTATTAAAACCCAGGTTGGAGAAGAGTAATAACGGTGAGTTTTGGATAAGCAAGATATCCCGCAACAGAGAGAGGGATGATGAGGTAAATAAAAGATTGCTATTTGAAGGGTGGACTGTTATTCGGTTTTGGGGTGATGATATTAAGAAGCACACGGATGAGTGTGTGAAGGTTATTGAAGAGGCAATTTTTGATACAGTTATACAGGAAAATGATATGGCATGAATTAGCTATTATATTAAGGAAATACTAACAGGAGGATTTAAGATGGCGAGAAAAGAGGTTGGCTTTGTTGTGACTGATGATTATAAAACTTGGATAGAAGAAGTAAAGAATAAGATTAGAAATAGTCAGATTAAGGCTTCTGTTAGAATTAATTATGAGATGCTCGATTTATATTGGAATCTTGGTGTTGCGATATGTGAAAAGCAGAATCAAGCTAAATGGGGAGATGCATTTCTCAAAGTAATGAGTAATGATTTGCAAAAAGCCTTTCCTGGAGTGTCTGGTTTTTCGGTAGAAAATCTAAAACATATTCGTTATTGGTATAATTTTTATACGAATAATGAAAAATGGTTACAAGGTGTAACCCAAATTGAAAGTATGGTAAAAAGCATTCCGTGGGGACATAATCAACGAATTATGTATAAGTGCAAAGATATTGATGAAGCATTATTTTATATACAAAAAACTATGGATAATAACTGGAGTAGAAATGTATTGGTTCACCAGATCGAAAGTGATTTATATGCAAGACAGGGGAAAGCAATTAATAATTTCCAAGTCAAGCTTCCAGAACCACAGTCTGATTTGGCAGAGCAGACATTAAAGGATCCATATAATTTTGATTTTTTAGCATTGAGAGAAGAATACAATGAAAGAGAACTGGAAGATGCATTGGTGGAGCAGATAACACAATTTTTATTGGAACTAGGAACAGGTTTTTCTTTTATTGGTAAGCAGGTAGAAATAAAAGTTGGAGAAAGTAACTTTTATATTGACCTATTATTTTATCATGTAAAACTACATTGTTATGTTGTGGTTGAATTGAAAACAGAAAAATTTAAACCGGAATTTGCGGGTCAACTAAATTTCTATGTTACTGCAGTGAATAAGAATATGAAGGATGAGCAGGATAATCAGACAATTGGAATCTTGATTTGTAAGGATAAAGATGACGTGGTTGCTGAGTATTCGTTGGAAAATATTTCACAACCTATAGGAATAGCACAATATGAATTGACTAAAGTGTTGAGAAAAGAGTTTAAAAGTAGCTTGCCGACTATTGAAGAAATTGAAGAAGGCTTGTCAGAATAAAAAAGGTTACAAGTTGTAACCCAAATTGGAAAAGGCAGGAGGAAAATATAAATGGCTAATTTTAGAACAAAAGCAAGAGCGATTGATTTATTGGGAAGAAATCAGATTGCAGATTTGCCAACTGCGATTACTGAATTGTGGAAAAACGGTTATGATGCATATGGCGATTATTTGGATGCTGGTTTATATCGTGCTGGATATAAAGATGTGAAATATGATATTTTTACTATTTCAGATGATGGTTTTGGGATGAATGAGAGTGATATCCTTAATAAGTGGATTGTTATCGGTACAGATAATAAAAAAAATAGTGACAACTTTATACCTTTAGAAGATAGATTTGGAAAAGAGGAAAGAGTACCTTTGGGCGAAAAGGGAATAGGGCGTTTGTCTGTCACATATTTAGGAAATCATATGTTGATGATTACAAAAAAATTGAATCAACCTTTTCAATTAGTATTTATGAATTGGAAAGCTCTTGAAAATTATCAATTATATTTGGATGAAGTTGAGATACCCACAGCTGAGATATTAAATCTGGAACAAATAAATGAGAAGTATCAATACCTTCAGGAATTATACTTAGAAAATTTCCAGAGTGAATCTTGGAAAAATTTTATAAATTTGAAAGAAGATATTTTGTCAGAAATAGCTAAGTATAAAAATGTTCCAACAGCAGTCATGAAAAAAGTCCAGAATCATTTTCAGGAAAAAGGGCATGGAACATATTTTATTATTTTCGATCCAATAAATGAAATAGTAGATTTGGAGAAAGAGCAAGAGAGTAATTTAAAAGAAGAACAAGAAGATATATTAGAGCAAACAAAATATGTTAGGTCTGCATTGTCGGGATTGTTTAATCCGTTTGACAAGAAATTATTGGAAGAAAGAAAAAATATTTTAGGGGAAGATATTGGTAAGACGCCTAGCTTTACGATTTATACCCCGGATGGAAATGAACATGATTTTTTACAGTTAAAAGATTTTTTCAGTGAGGAAGAGTTTACTTCATGTGAACATTGGATAGACGGATCCTTTGATGACACAGGATGTTTTTCAGGGAAAATTAAGGTCTTTGGAAAAGTTGAGGAATATAGTTATATATCTAGAAAACGTCCAAAATGTAAAATTGGAAATTTGAGATTGAAATTGGCATTTTGGGAAGGGGCCAAGGCCAATACAAGTTTGTCGGAAGAAAAATGGCACTTATACGAAAATAAGGGAGAGGTCTTCAGCGGCTTGTATGTTTATAGAGATGGGTTTAGAGTTTTGCCTTATGGAAGAACAGATTTTGATTTTCTGGAATTTGAAAAAAATAGATCAAAGAGTGCAGGTATCTACTATTTCAGTCATAGAAAAATGTTTGGTTTTATAGGAATTACAAAAAAGGAAAATAGTAGATTGATTGATAAGTCTGGAAGAGAAGGATTTGTTGCAAATGATGCTTATAGGGCAATGAAGACAATGTTGATGGAGTTTTTTAAGCAAATTGCAAAAGAAAAGTATGGAACAAATTCTGAACAGCGAAAAGAGCAGAAAGAACAAAATAAAAAGAAAAAAGAGAGAGAGAATTTAATAAAGCAAGAGAAGAAAAGAAACTATCAAGCAGTAGTTCAAATCAGAAAGCAGATTATGGATAATCGAAAGGTTATGGAAGAAAAGAAAAATGAAATTCTAATCTTGCAGAAGGAAATTGATACAATTATCTTGAAGAAGAAAACGCTTAATGAAGAAGCAAGGGATGTTTTTGCTAAATTAGGTTCATTAAAGAGGGATATTAATGCTCTTAGGATTAATGTTTCTCCAGATATAACTTTGACTGGAAATGATTCTGTAAATGATTTGCTGCATGATTACGAAGATGAAAGGGATGAATTAGAAAAGGTTCTTGAAGATTGTGATAAAACGGCAAATGAGCATGTATATGTTAACATACTGAAAGATGAATATAGCAATAAGTATGCTCTGATGAAGAAAGAAATTGAAGGTATGTTTGATACAGTTGAGAAATCAATTTCTGAAAATTTTAAAGAAATAAGCAAGCAACTTGATAAAAAAGTATTGGAGAGTAAAAGTATAATATACAGGTTATCTCCAACAGAAATTAATATTGATTTATTAAGTGAAGAAGAGACCATTAAGAGAATGGAAGAACTTGATATAGTACTAAATTCTGTTCGGCAAGAATATGAAAACGTATATTTTCCTTTCATAAAGCAATTTGAAAATATAACATTTGAAAAGGATTATACAAAGACATTAGAAGCATATAAAAGTAAAGAAATTGAATTGACAAAACAGATAGATTCTTTTTATGAGCTTGCACAGATAGGAATGTCAATCGAGGTAATTGATCATCAGTTTAATGTTTTATATGCTCAAATTGCTAGTGCACTAAGCAAGTTGGGAGATATGTCGAAAAAGTCTTCCGAGGTTTTGGAAATATACAATCCATTAAAAATGTCGTTCCAACATCTTGAATCAAATCATAAAATGTTGATGCCAATGTATAGAACTACTCGTAGAAATAAAACAAATATATCGGGAAGGGATATCGTTGAAGTTATTGACAATTTTTATGGCAAGGTTTTAAAAAGAGATGGCATTGAATTTGTGTATTCGGAGGAATTTGCAAATTATACAATTTATTCTTTTGAATCGATTATAATGCCAGTTTTTCTAAATATTATTAATAATGCTATTTATTGGGTTGCATATGGAAATGAAAGAAAAAGAATAGAAATAAAGATAAGGGACAATGAGATACTGATAATGAACTCTGGTGCCAAAATGTCATATACAGAGTTGACGAGGTGTTTTGAAATTTTTTATACAAAGAAAGCATCTGGTAGGGGAATAGGTTTGTATTTGGCCAAAAAATGTTTAAATTCCATAGATTTGGATATTTATGCAACCAATGATAAAGAATATAATATATTAGATGGTGCATGTTTCGTGATATGTCAACATGAAGGAGAATAGGTATGGAAAATACGAATGAAATTTTAAATGGAATTGTTAATCAGTCCATTAAAAATGTAATATGCGTAGATGACGATTTTTTAGAACCATATGAAGATGTGATGGAAACTAATAAAGAGAAATGTATTTTTTCCAGACAAATGTATAGTGCTATTTCTTCATCTTGTGAATGTGCAGTTACAATTATTCCGTATAAACAGGAAACGGATGTAAAGATAATTAATGATAAGATGAGGCAAAAAGATTTACTAATCCTTGATTGGGAGTTAACAGAAGTTGCAGATATAAAAAAAGCTATAGAAATAATAGATGGAGCTTTAACAAATAATGTGCAATATATTTGTATATACACTAATACACATAATTTGACAGGCATATGTGAAACTCTGCGTTTGTATTACTGTGGTTTCTCTAAAAGCGAAGTAACATATGCAGCAGCTCAATGCGAAGAACAAGGGTTGTTAAAAGATGAATTTGTTACTGATATAATTGATTGTTTTGAAAAAAAGAATGGAAATATAAAGCCGCTGAAAGATAAAGTAAAAGAATTGGGTGTAACTGTAAATGTTGATGGAATGGGGGAAAATAGCAAGAGTTTGTGGCACAAATTATATTTTGCCTGGTCTGATAAGTTATTACCTGAAAAGAATCAATTTATTGCATCTTGGAATGGTGATGATACGGTATTAAATATTGATGGTCGATTGGTATTTGTCTATGGTAAAAATATTGAGGAATCGAGTGAACAAATTGGTAAGGTAGTTCCTGAAAACATAATACCAAGTATTGCAAAGTATATGGTACAGGCACCTAATAGTATATTAGATGCTTTGTGGCTTTACTATTTTAATATATTTCAAGATGCTTTGTATAAGCGTACAGAGTTTTTTAAAAATATATCAAGTGATGCCTTTTTTTATCATGCAAATAAGATGTTAAAAGAAGAAGGACGAGATGACGTAGAGACATTTTTTAAAGAGAGTTTTAAGGAGGAAATGACTCAGCGTATTGATGTCAAAAGTATTACCATTCCAGAAGAAATATTACAAATGATGGTGGATAAAGGAGAGAAAGTTGAACCAACTCATATTTTGAATGAATTAGTTAAGTTGAATGAAAGAATTACTATGAATAGAAGTCTTTCGAATATAGAACACAGTATTGACTTTGGCGATTTGTTTCAATGCATAAATTCTGAGGATGGCTTGTGTGAGTATTGGTTGTGTATTACAGCTAAATGTGATTGCAGAAGACCGGAAAAAATATCAAATAATTATATTTTCATCGGAGGAGAATCCTGCAAAGATAAACGAGCCATTGTAGAAGCAGAAAAACAGTATTTTTCATATGTAGAGATTGAAACAGAAAAAAATAGTAACGTGATTTCAGTGGAATGGTATAGTAAAATAAGTAGTATATATATAACTGATAACAAAGTAAAACGGGGATGTACCATACAAGGTAGCATTAGAGGTGCGCAAAAGGAATTCAAATACATAGGTAATGTTAAAGAAAATTTTGCTCAAAGAATGGCCAATAGGGCTTTTGCAGATGGTAATAGAGTGGGCATTTCATTAGCTAAAATGGAAGTATAAAAATAACGCATCTGGGATAATAACCAGGTGCGTTAGAATGTATATAAGTAGTTGAGCAAATTAATAAAATAATTTCCACTAGCATTTGCCAAACGTGGTGGTACGGCATTACCAACTTGAAGTGCTGTTTGTCCTTTGTTACCATGAAACACAAAGGTATCTGGAAAAGATTGGAAACGTGCGGCTTCTCGCACGGATATAGCTCGATCTTCTGTTGGATGTCCATATCTGCCTTTGCTATAACAAATACAACCACCTGTCATGGTTGGAGCAGGTTTTGTAACATCTATAATACCGTATACACCTGAATATCCAACATTATTTCTTTGATGACATGGTAACTGTAGATGAGGGGGTAAACAGTTTCGACTACCACCATGAGTTCGAATATATTGTATACGTTGTATATTTATTTCAGCAAGTCCGTTTGTTTCGTGATTTGGATATCCAACGGGAGCAGGTTGACCAGCATTTATAGCCGGTAATGCGTTGTTTTGTAGCGCCTGTCCAGCTGTCACCCATGGTAAAAGATTAGGGTTTTGCTGTGGATCATTTGTATGAGTCTTTGATGGCAAACTAATTTTAAAATTTGGTTGATTCTGTATAAGTAATTGATAAACATCATTACGTATTCCGTGAAGAACAAGTCTTTTTCGTGTTTGGGGAACACCATAGTCTGCACAATTCAAAACATCATATAGTACATGATATGATGGCTCTAATTCAGCAAGTGCCTGAGCAAAAATTTGCTTTCCGCGTCCGTTTGCAAGACCAGGAACGTTCTCCATAAGTATAAACAATGGACGAGTCTCACGAATTAGTCGGGTATATTCAAAAATCAAGTTGTTTCTTGCATCATTTGTAACATCATCTTTTTGAAGCGAAGAGAAAGTCTGGCATGGTGGGCAACCAGCCAATAAGAAAAGTTCTCCAACTTGAAGATTGAGCTGTTCTAGTATTTCATGACCGGTAATGTTTCGGATATCATCCTGAAGAACATTGCCATTCAAATTGTTGGTGTATGTTTGTGCCGCAATAGCATTTATTTCTACACCTAGTGGAACAGTGATATTACTTTGTTCAAGTCCCAAAGAGAGTCCACCGGCACCGCAGAATAAGTCAATTGCTATAGGATTAATATTATTAAATGCCATGATTTTCCCTCCTTCTTAAAATTGAACATACTATAATAATTATACAGCACAACGTATTGATAGTCAAATGCTATCGATATGATGATTTACAATGATGATTTTGCAATAATACAAAATCCACCAGATTCTGGTGTAAATTCCTTAAAAAACACCAACCATGTCCATAGACAAACACAAAACCTCATCGTATAATGAATACACGATTTGCAAATTTCATACTTTGCCGAAGTGTACAATCACGACGGAAGGCAGTATGATATTTTTGCATAAATCAGAAAAAGGTCACAAATTGACGCTTTTTTCACAAAAATAGACCATGATAGTCCCTTGTGGACGACACTGGATTGGTTTATACTATATCCAGGCTTGAGACAAGCCAATGAGAAAATGAAAAATGACAACTGAATAGCAGTTACAGATTTGAGTAAAATTACGGATCATATACCCGCAGGATGAAAGTCACAGTTATCATATTAGTAGGCTGATGGATTGAGAGATGAAGGCCAAGAGGCTGGACGGAAGTTCGGACAATGCGGGAGCAGGTATGTTGCGTAAGGATAATAACCCATGAGGGGCGAGAAGTTCGTCCCGATCCCCGCAATGCAGGTAGGGGAGATAGTGCTTCTCCGGAATGGAGAAGGGCGTCGTGAACACAGCTAGTGGCTCATCTGTAATTCCCGGAGGTGAGTACACCTTTACGTATACGGGGCGATGAGGGGTCAGAAAGACCGGCGTATACCTTCATAGGACGTTAAGAGAAGTCCAAAACAGAATAAGTGATAACCAGAATCGTTATCCATAGTTTATGCATTTTCAAATGAGCTATGGGTAGCGATTTTTTTAATGGAGGTAACGCAGATGGAGGAAAAAACAGATATTAAAGCAAAGACAATTAAGGTGGATACGGGTAAAGGGAATACCATAAAAGTAACCATGTCATATGGTGAACAATCAACTCTGGAAGAGTTGTTGATAGCCTATCTGGGGCAGGAAATAGCAGGTGGAAGTGCAGCATAATAGTGGCTGCCCGATGATTTATAAGGGCTCGTGTGATGGTTGTGACTGGCAAAAATGCTGAAAATCATATTTTGTCAAAAAAGGTGGAAAAAAGTGGTAGACAAATATTTGTTCGGGATGTAACATAAACATGTGGCAAACAAATGAATTTGAAAAAATAGCCACAATACCTGTAAAACATTGTGAACGTCCAGCCAACGTAATGACCAATGTTAAGTTTTTCTAATTGAATAGTTGACATCAAGACAGCTTGAAAATGTCGGTGCAGATGAGACACCATGAAATAATAACCGCTGTCCATGGTCAACAAAGTAAGCGCAAGCTTACATACATATTTACATACGGAAACATCGTATGGATGCAGAGTATGACGTCAGAGATTATAAAAATATATGACGTCAAAACAGTTTAAGTTGAAATGAATATCGAACCAAAATGAAGAAAAGATGTAAGTTATTTAGCTTTTCTGTATGGTTTGTGCTTTTCGGCTTTCGTGTGTAAATGTGATATGTAGCGCGGTTGTTACAGCAGATGCAACAAGAGACTTTGTTAACTATGGAGAGCGGTTTTTGTGTCTCATGATTTAGCTATAAGGAGAACATTTTCAGGCTGTTTTTCATTTTTGAAGGGAAGGAGAAGAGTGTATTTTGCAGGAGATAGATACGAAAGAGCTGAATGTGACGGAGTGTTCACAACATGATGCAAAACAGCAGGGAATGGCGAAAAGGTATGGAAAATATACTGTTCAGTCCACTTTTGCAGGAAGCTGTAGCATTACGGATGTTATGAATTGCTATATAGAACGGAAAGCGTCACTTAGATATCAATAGAAGCTGTTTTTACAGCAGTTGAAGAACGACAGGAGGAATTGTAATGAGTAAGAAACAGATTGATATATACAGAACAGGAATTTATCTGAGATTGTCTCAGGGAGATGAAGATATTGATGGACTGGAGAAGAAGGAAAGTAACAGTATTTCCAACCAGAAACTTTTGCTGGAGGGATTTATAGATGCCCATGATGATTTGAAACTGGTGGATATTTTTATTGATGACGGTTACAGTGGAAGTAATTTTGACAGACCGGAGTTTCAGAGGATGATGACATCCATGAAGGCGGGGAAGCTTGACTGCATTATTGTAAAAGATTTGTCCCGACTTGCCAGGGAGCGTATTGGTGCGGATGAGCTGAATGTGAATTATGATGAGGCCGTTGCCCATGATAAAGAGATTGTTGCCCTGAAGCAGGAGCTTACAAAATGCTCTGCATTTAAGGCTTCACTGTATCAGGATTTGCGTGATGAGATTATCAGCAAGGAGCAGTTTACAAGGTACCGCGAGGAGTTTTCGGCAAAAGAGAGGGAGCTTGAACAGGCAATCAGAGAGCAGGAGACAATCATCCGCGATATATATGAAAATGGAATTGCTGTGGCAAAGGACCTGGAGCAGTTTCGTGAAGGTCTGGTGATTGGAAATCTGGATCGTGTGGCACTGGTTTCATTTATTGACAGGATTCTGATTTATGATGATTTCAGGGTGGAGATTGTGTTCAAGTATCGTCAGGAGATGGAAAAGGTTGCCGGATTGTTTGATGTCGCAAATGAGAAGAATACGGAGCCAGTGTACACCATGGTAGATGGTTTGCCAGTGCTGGAGCTTAAGGAGGCAGTGTAAATGGCGAGAACGAAGAACAGATTTAATGCAGTTCAGATACCAGAACCGGTAACAGCTGATGTACCTGCAAAGCAAAGAAAATCCTTTCGCGTTGCACTTTATGCCAGATTGTCGGTGGAACTGAAATCCAGACCATCGGAGTCTATAGCCAATCAGTTGAGCATTTTAAGAGAATTTATCAGGGATAAGGCTGAATTTGCAGAATACCATGAGTATGTTGACAGTGCAGTGTCAGGAACCAGTTTTGACAGACCTGCATTCGGGCAGATGATGAATGATGTCAGAGAGGGGAAAATTAGTTGCATTATTGTGAAGGATATGTCCCGTTTTGGCAGGGATTATATCGAAGCCAGCAACTATATTGAAACGATATTTCCGTTCCTTGGGGTCCGTTTTATATCTGTAAGTGATCATTTTGACACAGAGGCAGAATTTAACCAGAATAAGGCACTGGAAATTGCATTGAAAAATCTGGTGAATGATATGTATGCCAAGGATATTTCAAAGCGTGTTTCAGTCAGTCGCAGGCTTGATATGGAAAGGGGCAAATTTACGGGAAGCAATGCACCATATGGTTATAAGGTGGATAGCGGGGATGCACTTCGCAAGTATGTGATAGACAGGGATGCGGCGGCAGTTGTCCGTCAGATTTTTGAACTGGCAGCAGATGGAGTGACACTCAGGGAGATTGCGAAAGCACTTCAGGAGTATCGCCTTGCATTACCGGGAGATTATCTGAAAACAGGGAATCTCTATGTGGAGGAAGGTGCAGAGGCAAAGGCATGGTATCCCGGTACGATTTCCAACATTCTGAAAAATCAGGCTTATATTGGAAATATGGTACAGGGGAAAAGGCGTACCAGTCTGTATGATAATGAGACAAGGCATGCTACGGATGAAGATGATTGGATTGTGGTTGAAAATACCCATGAAGCAATCGTTGATAAGGAACTATTCGATAAGGTAAGGGCTGTTATGGATAAGAAGGTGGAAGAAAGCATTTTCACATCTGACAGGGGAAAGAATCTACCAATAAAAGAGGATATTTTTGCAGGAATTTTATTCTGTGGAAATTGTGGCAGAAGAATTCCTTTAGCTTCCAGAATCCTGGAGAAGGATGGAGTGCTGGAGCGCCAGTATTTTTATTCCTGCAGATACAATTATGATTTCGGAGGGAAACAGTGTGGCTGTACCATTATGGAGCAGGAGCTTATAAATGTGGTGCATAACCTGCTTACAACTCAAATTGCAGTAATGACCGATAGTGCCAGGACGGAGGTTTCCATGCGAGGCGTGATGGATAGGGAACTGAAAGAGCATGGCATGCGGATTCAGAAGCTTCAAAAGCAGATTGACAGGAAGAATTACGAAGAAAGCAAAGAGTATCAGTCTTATGTTACCGGAGAGATTACCAGGGCTGATTTCAGGTGCAGGCAGGAGAAAAACGCTGATGCCATAATGAGACTTCGGGGACAGATATCGGATGAAGAGGCAAGCCGCAGGCGTGTGAAGAGATTTTGTGAGAAGAAGATACGATGGCTGAAAGCAATTTATCGTTTTCAAAGTGAGGTTACCCTGGATAGAAATATGATTAAAATTCTGGTCGACAGCATTTACCTGTATCCGGATAAGAGGCTGGTAATTAATCTGAATTTTAAAGATGAGTATGCTAGGATGACAGACGGAGAGGAGATTTAAAATGGAGCAGATAGCAATATATTTGAGATTATCAAAGGAAGATGAATTTGTAAAAGATGAGAGTAACAGTATCACCAATCAGCGTGCTTTTATCCGTGGATTTATCAATAAAAATAAGGAACTTCGGAAAATGGGGGTGATGGAGTTTGTGGATGATGGCTATTCGGGTAAAAATATGGATCGCCCAGATATGCAGAGAATGCTGGAACTGGTGAAAAGAAAGCAGATTTCATGCGTTATTGTAAAGGATTTTTCCAGATTTTCCAGAGATCATATCGAGCAGGGAAAGTATATTGAACAAATATTTCCTTTTATGGGTGTGCGATTTATTGCTATAAATGATAATTATGACAGCGCAGATTATGTGGGTGGTATCGGTGAGATTGATGTTGCATTTAAGGGGATTCTATATGATTTCTTCAGTGAGGAACAGTCTTCCAAAGTATCATTGACACTTGATACAAAGCGTGGCAATGGTAAGTACATAGCTACCTATGCTCCTTATGGCTATGTGAAAAGTCCGGAGGACAAGCATAAGTTGGTTGTGGATGAGTTTTCCAGTCAGATTGTAAAGCGCATTTTCAAAGAGTTCCTGTCTGGAAAATCTATGTATAAAATTGCAGAAGGACTGAACCGTGATGGAATAGATACGCCAGGCGTGTATATTGCCATGCAAGTAGGAAGTGAAAAGCAACTTGCCAGATATCGTGAGAAAAAGCCTCTCTGGAATAATGTTGCAATAGGAAGAATCCTCGGAAATGAACAATATACCGGCACGATGATTTACAGCCGCTTCAAGATTGAGAATGTTGGCGATAAACATGCAAAAGCACTTCCAGAGGATGAGTGGAAGCATGTGGAAAGTTGTCACGAAGCAATTATCAGCAAGGAGGATTTTGAAAAAGTAGCTGCCATGCGAAAAGAAAATACATGTGCCAGTGCCAAAAGAAAGCATGAAACACATTGCCTGACTGGTAAAATGATCTGTGGTAACTGTGGGCATCGCCTGTCCCATACTTATGCCGGACGACCGAAGTATTATTGTGCAAATCATTATCTGGACAAGACTGATGAAAAATGCAATATCAGTGTGCTGGATGCGGATATGGAGAGCGTTGTGAAGAAAGCATTTCAGATGATGATTGATGTCCTGGTAGATTCCAGAAATGTTGTGGATATGCAACGGGAGAAACAGGCAGAACGATTAAAGCAGGCAGAAAAGCATCTTTCAGATATGGAACATAGCCGGGAACTGATTGAAAAGGACCTGCGTGAAGCATATGAAAGTTACAAGCTTGGCATGACAGATAAAGAAACATATTTGGAACAGCGTATGACATATGAGCAGATGTTGGCGAGCTTGCATGAGAATATCGAAAAGCAGAGGGCAGCAGTCGCCAAGATGGCAGATGTGGATGTGCCGGAAGTGGCAGGTCTGGAGATGCTGGAAGGGCAGATGAAGCTGATGGAACTTAACAGGGAAATGGTGGATGCTTTTGTGGAGGAGGCTGTCGTGTATGCAAAGGATAGGGTGGAGATAAAGTGGAAGTTTCGGGATGAGTTTGGGGAGGTGGGAAAGTCTCGAAAATTGTAGAGGAGGATGTGGAGATTAATGGGAGGGGGTGGTATAATTAATATAATTGAAAAAGATTTGAGAAAATTTTTTTTAGCGAAAACATTAAATTAAATAAAGTATCGGAGGGACAATCATGGAGATAGTTTTTATTAAAATAACAAATTATCGTAATCTTAATGGGCTAGAAGTGGCTATTAACAAAGATATTAATTTTATTGTTGGCGAAAATAATATTGGTAAATCTAATTTTCAAAATTGTTTGACAAAAATTTTGTCATGTAAGTCATTTCAGAAAGAGGACTTTACAGATGATAAGGAAAGTCTTAGCGTTGATATGACATTTCATCTAAATGATGAAGAAATAGGGATTTTTGATGATTTAGTGGATCCAACGAACAGAGAAATGATTAATATTGTTGCCATTCAAGAAAATCCCGATGAATATATAAGATACTATCATAAGGAGACTGGCGAGACCATTCCCAATTCTTTGATAAAAAAAGTAAATGTTATTTCATATGATTCTTTAAGGAATCCTAAAAATGAAATTGATTTTGGTAAGACTAAGGGTGCAGGGGCATTCTTAAATTTTGTTGTTAAAAGATATATAGAGGATTATGCGGGAACTGGAATATTAAAAAAGAACGAAGTCAGAAAAGTGGAAAAATATATATCGAAATCCCTTGGTAATCTTAATGCTTTTAGTAGATTTGGTATAAAACCACATGTTGATGTAGATGATGCTGATATTTTATCAAGAGTTTTATTATTAAAAGATCAAAACGATATCAGTATTCCAGAAAATGGGTATGGAGTTCAGTACAATCTATTGATTATGTTATCTTTGCTTGAGAAAATAATTGATTTTAGGAAAAGGTCAAAAGACACAGATACAGAGTTTTCAGCATTACTAATTTTTGATGAGCCAGAAATACATTTACATCCATATTTGCAAAGAACTCTGATTAGAGATATTTATAGGCTTGCTTTGGGGCAGGATGCGCAATTTAATGATTTGCTTAATGAATATTTTGATATTACACAAATACATGCTCAAATTATTATTACAACTCATTCGCCAAACATATTAGGTGATGATTATACAAAAATAATTAGAATGTTCAATAGGGGTGATTTTACAGCGGCTGTATCATGTTCAAATTTGATTTTTGATTTTAAAGAACAGAAACAGTTGCTAATGCAATTCGAGTATATTAAGGAGGCTGTTTTTGCTAGAGCTGCAATTATAGTGGAAGGAGAATCGGAATATGGTTCGTTCAAAATGTTTGCTGATACATTAGGCGTAGATTTTGATCAAGAAGGAATTGCATTAATAAAAGCAGGAGGGGCTGAGTCAATACTTCCGATTATTAAGCTGTTCAATAAATTGGCAATTAAAGCAGTGGGGGTTATTGATAATGATAAAAAAATCGAGAAGAATCTACCAGATAAAGAATATTTGTTTTATACAAAATCAAAGTGTTTTGACAGTGAAACTGTAAAAAGAGTTATTTACAACAAGCGTTATGATATTTTGGAAGCAATATTGACTGAATATGATAGTCAGGGAAATAACAGATGTATGCAACAGAAAAAAATAAATGAAGTAATAAAAACATTTAATTATAAAAGGATAAACGCAAACAAGAATTACCGATTTAAAGATGTTGATACGACAAACCCTTTATATGAAGTGATGTATGTTTCTTGGTTTTCTATTAATAAGGGAATTTTGCTTGGAAAAACGATTGGACGTCATTTGGATAAGAAAAATATCCCAGTTTGTTATGTAAAGGCAATTAAAAAAGTAAAGGAGTATGCGGATGAGAGTAGAAAGTGATATAGAAGAAATAATTCGTAAGTGCCATGGTGGAGATGAGCATCAAATGGAAGTTATTCTTTCAGATTCCCCCAGATTGGTTGTAGAAGCACCTGCTGGGTGTGGAAAAACGACTACGATGGTTAGTAAGGTTGCATATATGATTGCAAAAGGTACGGTTCCGAAGAATAAGAAAATTCTTGCCTTGACGTTTAGTGTTAATGCGGCATACAAAATGAAGAAAGATATATCAGAAAAATTACCTGCTATGGGATTAGAGCAAATAAAGAATCCAGATGATTTGAATAAGCTAATGTATATTTCAAATTTTCATGGATTGTCGAGACGAATTTTAGCATTATATGGGTATTTGATAGATGAAAGGCTTAAAGATATAAATAATTTTAAAGCAATGAATGAAAATGATTATAATGTTGATGAAAATTATCGTAAATATGGTATTTTGATTACAGATGAAGAAAAAATATTTTTTGAGAATTTTAAAGAATGTATATTAAATTGTGATTATGAAGAGATAGAAAAAATGGAAGGTGATTACACAAATATTCTTGTAAGTAAATTCTTCCCTCGACAGTGCATTACTTTTAATGGATATTTAATTTTGACTAAAAGAATATTAGCTCTAAATGATCAATTACGAAAATTTTTCCAGACATTGTATCCTGTGATAATTATTGATGAATTTCAAGATACGAATTGTTTAAGTTGGAGCATGATTCGTATGTTGATAGGAGATGAAACAAATTTATTTTTTATGGGAGATTCTCTGCAAAGAATTTATGGATTTATAGGTGCAGTTCCTAATTTATTGGATTTAGCTAAAGATACATACCATATGTCAAAGAAGGAATTGACGCAGAATTATCGTTTTAAAAACAATATAGAAATGCTTATTTTGGACAAGAATATACGTGAAAATGCAAAAAATACCGTGATGCCCAATATTGATAAGAATGCTACGGTTAAGATTTGTTATACTGATACTCATAAAGAGGAATGTGTTTGGGTCGCAGATAAGGTTATACAGTTACAACAAGCAGATACGGATTGTTCTGTTGCTGTTTTGGTACAACAGAGAGGTAGAGATGTTGATTTGATAATAGAGGAATTTGAGAATAGAAATATAGATTATTTTTATGCGCTTTTTTCAGACGAGGATGAGGAATATATTGATTATCATAGAAGAGCAATGGGTATTTTTTTTGAGGTTTTAAATGAATCTAAATACAACCGTGTAAATAGAACACTGTTAAACAAGGTGTATTCGATTATCTCGAGAGAATATAAAGGTACAGAAACAAAATTAATAGAATCATTATTAATGTTAACAAAGGTATTCTTTGAGAGAATAACCACAGAATATATTTTTCTGGGGGATGAAGAGAAAATTGCATATATTACTGATACTTTTGAAAATAGAGCATTAAAGCAAAACATGGATTTGATAGATAGTAAACTGTTTGTATCAACTGTGCATGGAGCAAAAGGATTGGAATGGGAGTATGTTATTATTCCAGACCTTGAACCATATTGTTTTCCTAATTATCCGAGCTTGTGTGGAACTTGTGATAAATATAAAGGAAGAAAAGAGAGCGATGATACATGTAAAATCATAACAAAAAATAATAATGAAAAGAAATTTCTTGAGGAATTGAGTGTCTTTTATGTTGCTGTGACCAGGGCTAAAAAGGATTTGTATTTTTCAGCATCAAAAACTAGATACAACGCAAAGGGAAAGGAATATGCATCCAAAATCAGTTGCTTAGCTTTTTTACCTGGTATAGCATTAGAATATACAACATAATAGAATAAATAATATGGAGATATTAACAGGGAAAAATGAAAGAGGTTGCATGGAAATGGAAAGTGATAGCTTATATCAATTAGAGAAAGGAATAACAGTACGAATTATACAAGAAGATATGGAAAGCATATATTCGCTTATGTGTACTGAGAAAGATTCTATTTTTAGTATGGCTATTCTTCCGTATTATGCATTGTTTGTACAAGCATGCCAAGAGTATATGGGAGAGGAATATCTTCCGAATGTGGAAGCAAAGCATAATCCTATTTCACAAATGACAGAAGATGAGTGGGATTACAGAGAGTATAGAATACCAAATTATAAGTAAATAGCAGCAAGGAATATATATGAGAAAATTAGAAGAACAGTTTCGTGAAAATACAACATTAAAATACTATAATGAAAATGCTACAATTTTTTCTGCTACTACACAAATCGTAGATTTTTCCATAACGCAGGATAAGTTCCTTGCATTGTTACAGCCAAATGCATATATTTTAGATTTTGGTTGTGGATCTGGTCGTGATACAAAGTATTTCATGGAACATGGATATAGAGTGGAAGCAACGGATGGTTCAGAAGAGTTGTGCAAATTAGCAAGCACATATACTGGAGTTTCGGTTAAATATATGCTATTTCAGGAGTTGGACGAGCAGAAAGAATATGATGGCATTTGGGCATGTTCCTCTATTTTGCATTTGTCAAAGGATGAACTTAAAAATGTTATGCAGCGAATGTTGTGTGCATTGAAGGATGATGGAGTGATTTATACATCATTTAAATATGGAACATTTGAGGGCGAACGAAACGGAAGATATTTTACTGACTTTACAGAAAAAACATTTGATGGGTTTTTAAGCGGTATAAGACATGTAAAGATAGAAGAACAATGGCTGACAGGAGATGTGAGACCAGGCCGTGAGTCGGAACAATGGCTGAATTTTATATTGAGGAAAGTGTGACGAATGGATAAAGTATTAAAGCTGGAAAACGGACAATATGATCTGATAGAAACAGTCTCATATCCAAATGGTGGTGCAAGCTATTTTTATGTAAGAGATCAGCAGGCTATTATTATTGATGATGGGATATGTAATTACAAAAAGGATGAGAAACCTTTTTCCTATTCTTTAATTACGGACAAGCAAAATACATATATGAATAAATATGCAAAAGTATATCGCTTTCTAAAAGAAGATATGGGAATAATCAATGAAGTGATTACATTGTCATGCAAAAAGGAAGAAATACCAATAAAGTATGTGGCAAATCGTGAAGATCATGCAGATGCCTCTCCATTGGAAATCGACTTTGAAAATAATTTTGCAAGTGTATATGGCCGTAATAGCTTGAAATATTTACAGAAAGAATATGGTATTTTGGATGAACAGGGAAATAATTATTTCCTGGATTACTTGTTAAGAACAAAGCATGGAGATTATGCAGTTGAAGAAAATGGGGTAATTTATCATCATCCGCAGCAGATCGGTTTGGAACGTTATCGTAGACAGCTGCAAAAACAAAATACATGTACCGAATGGGGAATTAAGTTATATCGTTTTTCTTCAGAAGATTGTAGATTTGAAAATCGAATTGAGGATGACATAAAAACTTTTTTTGGTGAAAATACCGAGGAGTTTGAAGAAAATGGACTCCTTGCTGATCGTCCGGTAAAGTTATATGAGCATCAGGAAAATACGCTTGAGGAAATACAAAAACAGCGTGCTGCGGGAATAAATACATTTCTTGTGGTATTTCCAACGGCAAGTGGAAAATCCAGGATTGTGGAAGAAGATTTGCGTATTTTTTCCAGAAAGAATACACTATTTCATGCGCTTATTATGGCTCCTAATACAAACATTATTGCTGATTGGAGGCAGCGAGTGAAGAAATCTCTCCCAGATCTGCAGGAGCAAATTGAAATTTATTCATTTGCTTATATGATGCGGAACTATCAGAAATATGCGCAGAAAAAATATAATTATATTGTAGTAGATGATGAGCGCGTTATAATAAGGACAAAGTTAGAGAAACCCAGTAAAATCAAGGGGTTAGCACTAATTTAGTCCTTATTTTTATACCATTTTAGCGGTAAAGATAGGGCAGCGCTGC
>OJMP01000743.1_pt1 | contig 27823 bp, 26 predicted proteins | sample 1597311 | NCBI WGS metagenome assembly OJMP01 (sample SAMEA2452134, study PRJEB22498) | human gut metagenome | biome: human feces; feature: human gut; material: feces | place: Australia | collected 2012 | reverse complement strand
CCAATCGTTGCACTCATGGAAGAATGTTCACTCTCCACCGGGATAAACTCGGTATCCATCTCACCATTTGCAATATAGGTAGAAACCATCTGTGGAATCTCCGTCGAAGGAGTAATTGGAAATGCCGGCATGACATCCGGATTAATCTGGCGGATTGCATACGATACCGCTTCATTTCCTGACATACGTTCTTTAATTGCCATTAGATATTTCCCTCCTTCATCTCAATTGCGCCAAATGGGCATACTTTAGCACAAATACCGCAGCCCTTACAATGGTCATAGTCAAATTCGCCACGCTTTCCATCTTTAACCGGAATACTGCAGTCCGGGCAAACCGGGGTGCAGAGCAGGCATTGTTTACATTTATCTGCAACATAAATCGGGGTATTCGTGCGCCACTCACCGGTATTAAAAAGTTTTGAAGTGCCACCCGCAAAAACCATCAAGCCTTCTGTCAAATCCTGATGTGGTGTTTTTTCGTTGATTTTTGTAACATCTGTTCTCACGCCATTGCCTCCTTATCTTTCTGAATATCGATGGAAACAACGTCAAAGGCACGCTCCAACGCTTCCATATTACCGTCAATTACTTCCGGTTTCTTTGCAAATTTATGCTCATAAGAAGCTCTCATTTCATGAATAAAAGTCTCTTTTTCCATTACTTCACTGACCGCTACCGTAGCTGCTAACATCGGTGAATTCGGAAAATTCTTTCCTAATGTCTCCACGGAAATATGTCTGGCATCAATCGCATAAACACGACCTTTGTAGCCATTGAGTTTCGGAATCATGTCCTCTCTCTTTTTCGGTGTATTAATAATAATTGCACCGGTTTCCTTCAAACCGGCTGTCACATCAACCGAATCCAAAAGCGTCTCATCTACAACTACCACATAATCCGGGTGGTAAATGTTTGAATGTACGCGAATCACATCGGAACTGATGCGGTTGTACGCCGTAATCGGTGCTCCCATACGCTCCGGACCATATTCCGGAAATCCCTGCACGTTCTGACCCGTTTTGAACGCTACATCCGCAAGCAAAAGTGCTGCCGTCTTGGCACCTTGGCCGCCGCGGCCGTGCCATCTGATTTCGATACCGTTCTTCATCGTTCTCAAATCTCCTTCTATCCTTCATCCATTGGGTGCAAAATTTTCTCAATAACGTTTTGACCCAGCATATCCTATTATATCGTAGGAAAAACAAATGTAAAGCGAAAATGTTTAATTTTGTTCACTTTTGAAGTGAATTATTTTCATTATCTGTTTTTTTCAACTTTCTCCGGGCAAACAGTTGGAACAAGCCCCCATTTATGTTATACTACTAACAGAAACATTAAAGGAGATTGGATTTCATTGATTAAGCGATTTTATGTACCAACTTCCAAACTAGAAGAGGGCATGCAGATTGACCAGGTTATCAAAGACAGACTGGACCGTACACTCATTGCCCGTGGCTCTGCTTTGGATGCTTATTTGATTGAAGGCCTGAAAAAACGAGGCATACACGGAGTATACATAAAGACAGGTGAGGAAGACCCGGAGGAAAAACCGGAGGAAGAAACACTCACCCCTTTTGTACGCAATAAAATCGAAAAATACCGCACAGAAGATCCAAGAAAAGTTTATTTATCAGAGAGTGTTAAAAAACGCGTGTCCGAGGGAATCCAGTATTTATATAACAATTCAGACTCACCGGAATTCACAAACACTTCCGCAAAAATTACAAATGACTTAATTCACGCCATTGACCACAACGACGCTTTGGCGGTTGATATCAGTGCACTCAAAACAAGCGATGAATATACGTTTAAGCACAGTGTGGATGTCGCTACCATCTCCATGATTATTGCCAGAAACTTAGGCATGTCAAGCAAAGATGTTTATAATATCGGTATCGCCGGACTTTTACACGATATGGGAAAATCAAAAATCCCATCCGAAATTTTAAACAAGCCGGCTCGCTTAACCGATGAAGAATTTGCTATTATGAAACAGCACTCCGAGCTTGGCTATAACATATTAAAAGAGAAAAAAGAATTTCACGGTGCCATTTCGCTTGCCGTGCTGCAGCATCATGAAAAAATGAACGGAACCGGATATCCATTTGGATACGCTTCCGATAAAATTGTACCTTATGCAAAAATTCTGTCCATTGCGGACGTTTACGACGCTCTAGTAACCGAGCGTCCTTACAAAAAATCATTTTCCCAGCGCACCGCCGTGGAAATGATTATGTCAATGACCGCCGAGTTAGATATCACTGCCATGCGCAGTTTCATGGAGAGCGTCATTCTCTATCCGGTTGATACAACGGTTTCACTGAGCAATGGCGAACAAGCCCGCGTTGTCGAAAATAAACCAAATGCCGTCCTTCGTCCCACCGTCGTAGGACTAAAGAGCGGCATTGTTTACAATCTTTCGGAAGACTTAACCTGTGCTTCCATCGTTATTCAATAGACACGATTTTATTTAATCCACCATACGAATACCGGCTGGTCTGCTTTTTCAATCGTTCCGTTACCGTCAGTCGGAGTGGCATCTTCACAAATCTTATCGACAACTTTCATTCCCTTTGTCACTTTTCCAAAAGCAGCATACTCACCATCCAAATAGGTTGAATCCTGATGCATAATGAAGAACTGGGAACTTGCGCTGTCCGGGTCTGACGAACGCGCCATGGAAATCACACCACGTTTATGAGACATCGTATTCTCTATGCCATTTGACTTAAACTCACCTTTGATCGTCTCCTCAGATCCGCCGGTACCATCTCCATTCGGATCGCCCCCCTGAATCATAAATCCGGACATGATCCTGTGAAAAGTCAAGCCATTATAGAACCCTTTCTTCGCCAAATTAACAAAATTGGTTACCGTGATCGGTGCAACGTCTGCATCCAACTCCAATTCCAGCTTGCCATACTCTGCAATCACAATCTCTGCATGATGTTTTCCCGTCAAATATTGACTGTTAGAGGTGTCTGCATCTTTCTTCTCCGCAAAAGATTCTTTCTTCGTCGTCTTTGCAGTGCTCTTATCTGCATTTTCTCTTGTGTCACCACATCCGGTCAGACATAATGACAACAGCGCTGCCATCAATATTATGCTAATTAATCGTTTCATACTTCCTCCATATTTCTCCTTACATTCCTATTGTCTCAGGGTACACTTCCCCCTACCCCATATAGCAATACCTGTATTATTGTACCACTACTTAGCTGTCCCCGCAACCGCCTGGCTTTTTCAATACTTATTTTTCCAAAACCTTAATTGCGCATATTCTCTGTACCAAACCGGGACTTCGAGTTAAAAAGTACTTTCGCAGCACCGACCTGTATGGTATAATATTCTTTACAAATGTAGGATATATATTACAGATCCTATCAAATGAACGGTATGATAAGATAGATATATTGGGGAATATACTTACTTTACCGGAGGAGGAATTTTATAATGATGAAACTAAAAATACCGCACAAAAAGAAGGCCATGAATGAGAACACCATCTCGAAACCAAAGCGTTCTTTACGTTCAAAACACAAACGGGAAAAATCCAAAAAAACAACTGCTATTAAAAAGGAACGTCCAAAGAAGAAACGCAAAGACCGTGCAGCAAAAGAGCGCACAAAAAGACATATCCTGCGTAATCTTTGGCAAAAACTTCCGTTACCTAAAAAGCGCTTATTTTTCAAAAAAGACAAAGCAGTTTCGGCCAAAGCTGGAAGCGCGAATACTGCCAAGCGTTTTCGTCTTCTGACATTTTCGCGCAAAATGCTGCTTCTTTGTCTGGCACCTATGATGTTGATCTGCATCCTTATCACTGTATTCAGCCGTCAGTCATTGACCAAGTCGGTTGAGAACGAGATCGAGGGTGCTTTGAAGATCGTTGCTATTTCGCTGGATGAAACTTACAGTAATCTCTATCAAGGCGATTATGAACAGGATAAATCCGGCAAGATCAAAAAGGGTGATGTTAGTATCTCAGGTAATACTGATCTGATTGATGCTTTGAAAAAACGCACTAACTATGATATTACGCTTTACTTTAACGGTATGCGTCTGGTTACTACGCTTCGCAGCGATACCGGTGCACCGGCTAACGGTACCCCGGCAGATTCTGCAGTCTACGAGAAGATCATGAAAGGCAAGACTGTATTCCTGTCAAATGTAGAGCTTTATGGCAAAGAATATTATGTATTATATCAGCCTCTCGTAAATGCTGATGGCACAATTGCCGGAGGTATAGGTGTCGCTAAAGATGCAACAGACGTACAGAAAACAATTGCTGCACAGACGAGACGAATCACATTGATTTCCATCGTTCTGTTGGTGCTCGCAGCAGTTTTGATCATCTTCCTGACAACGCGAATGGTTACGGTTATGAAGTCCACCAAACATTTCCTTGCCAAATTGGCACAGGGTGAATTTGGCGTCGATCCAAAGCAAAAACATATGAAACGAAACGATGAGCTTGGTGATATTTACCGCAGTTCCGTACGATTACAGCAAGAGTTGCGCAAGATTGTTGATAATATCAAACAATCTTCAGAAAGTCTGATCAACTCAGCAAATCAGTTGACCGATATGGCACAGTCCACACGAACCACTGTGGATTCCGTATGTGATTCTATGCGCGGTATCACTGATGCTTCTGTCACCCAGAACGAGGAAACCACTGTGGCTATCGGCAACGTACAGGGCATGGCGAATGAGATTGCCTATATTTCAAACATTATGGATTCTTTGACGCAGCACGCCAACCAAATGTCAGAAGCAGAACAGGCCTCTGAAACGATCATTCACCAGTTAAATGCTTCTAATGAAGAAACCATAGATACGATCACCAATGTTGCAGAACAGATCAATGCTTTGCACTCTTCGGTAGAATTGATTCAAACGGCGATCAATATGATTCAAAGCATTGCCGAAGAAACCGATCTGCTATCTTTAAATGCTAATATCGAAGCAGCACGTGCCGGCGAGTCCGGACGCGGTTTCTCCGTTGTAGCGACACAGATCAGCAAACTTGCCGATCAGTCTAATTCGACCGCAGAAAATGTCGCTGATATTATCGCTAATATCATTGCAGAAGCAGACCGCATGGTTGAAATGATGGGCGATGTGAAGAATAAAATTCACGAACAGCAGAAAAAACTGGATGACACAATGGATAAATCAAGTGCTGTTGCACTTGGCGTTAATAATTCCCTGCGCGATATTGATACGATCCGCAATAAGATCAGCGTACTCAGCCAGTCTGGTGATTCGATACAGGATATTGTAACAAATCTCGCATCTATCGCAGAGCAAAATGAGTCCTCCACACAGGCAACAATGGACTCTGCACTCGGCATGAGCGATACAATGAACTCATTGGAAAATGCATCGGAAAGTTTGAAAGATATGGCACGTGCATTAGATGAATCTCTGGTTCGTTTCAAGATGTAATTGCCAATTGAGAAAGGAATAGCAGATTATGATGAGGCAGCGTTCTAATACATCTCCGATTTTACGGCTAACAAGAAATCTGATATGTATTGGAATTGCTGCTTTTTTGATTCTCTTTACGCAAAATGAGCAATTCTGTAAGAAGATCATTCCTACAACGAACGAACAATTAGAAACGTATTCTGATATAAAGCAGATCGCAGCAAGGCTGGAAGAGGAGATCTTGTCCGGCTCAGGTTCCTTTTCCTTTTATACGACCAGGCTTGACCCTTCACAGATCCAAGACATTAATTCCTATATCGATCCTACTTTTGGCTCTGCCAACTATCAGGAAACAACGAACAACCGTCTGGCACCGAAAACAACGATCAAAATACAACTCAAACCCGCTTACTATGTCTATGCAGCGATTATGCAGCACAAAGCCATCCCCAACAACGAGACAAAAGCAAAACGTCTTTATCGAGTGGTAAACGCCGTTTTGAAAGCAAAAATCAAACCGTCGATGACAGATTACCAAAAAGAACTGGCACTGCACGATCATTTGGTAAAACAATGCCATTATAGTACGCATTCTACCTCATCAGACGTATATGAGGCCTATGGCGCACTCGTCAATCACGAAGCGGTCTGCGACGGCTATGCGCAGGCGTTGCAATTGCTCTTTACCTGCTCTGGAATCACATCCAAATACATTTACGGAACGGCAACCGACGCCAATGGTTCTATGGCTCATGCATGGAATCTCGTGAAATTGGGCAATGACTGGTATCACCTGGATGCTACTTGGGATGATCCGACGCCGGACCGCAAAAGGCGCATCATACATACCTATTTTAATGTGACAGACTCTTATATCAAAAGCAGCCATCATTTTAATGCCTCTTATTATCCGACGATGACTGCCACCAAAATGAATTTTTATGTCCGCAGCAAGCAGCGCTTTACAAGTTGGAAAAAATATAAGAAAGCTGCCAAAAAAGCATTACTGACTGACAATCGCACGATGTACGAAGCTTATATCGGTAAACGTAATGTGACGGTGAAAGATCTGCAATTCCTTTATAGTGACGGCACCTCGAAACAGTTTCTTTGGAATGTGATAAAAGGATCTGAAGGAAATGTGCTAGTCATTACACAGAAATAACCACCTTCCATCTTTTAACATATTCTTGCTTTCTCGATCGCCATTTCCACAGCTTTCCTCGCCCTGTAATCCATCTCTTTGTCGTTTTCTGTCAAAGTAATCACTTTAATCTTCATCCAAAATATTTCAGGTAATATTCTCCAGCCTCTATTTCTCGTCGGACTTACGCATCCGTTCCGATCAACACCTTTTTCCCTTCAAACGCAAATCCATAATGACGGATCCGATCTGTCGGAATGCCCTGTGCCAACAACTCGGCATCGTAATTTTTCTCCTGAATCTGTTTCAAAGCGGACTGGACGGTATCCTGCAGAGATGTCTCCTCGTCCGGTTCATGCACCTTAAACTCCATCACAATAGCATTATCGTTCTTCTCCTCGGGTACCAGCATGATATCGTATCGTCCATATCCACTCTCCCTGTTAGATCGAATCTGGTATTGTTCTCTCAGATCCGACAGCAATCCCAGCACAAATCCATGATAAAATCTCTCCGGCTGGCTCTTTGCAGAAGGTCTTCTTCCTGTGTCAAAACTGCTGAAAGTCGCAAGTGCCACATCATTCATATAAATATTCATTTCCTTGAGATTTCCCTTTAACAGTGCTTTCACAAAATCATTGTAGTTCGCATCCTGGTTTTCAAACCATCCCGCAAACATACTTTCAAACATGCTTTCCGTTTCCAGATTGGTAATCGCGAGATGATACCACGGTTTATTCAGCCTTCCACGATGCTCCACCTGATCTGCTTTTAGATAACCACTGGCAAGCAGAAGGCTCCAAATTGCATTTTCATTGTGATCAAGCTGGTTATATACGATCTGCTCGTCAAAATTCACCACGATCTCCTGTCCTTTCAGCAGATCCTCCATTTTCTCTTTCACATCCACAGATGCCGTCCGGATCAATCGACTCACAAGCCCATTGGAGCTGGTCGCTGCCCAGTAAGCTCGCAATTTCCCTTCATCCAAGTAGTTTGTAATGGACCACGGATTATAGATATCACGATGTTCTCCAAAGTTGAATCCATCATACCACTGCTTTACGTCATCCTTTTTATCAGACATACCAAACTCATCCAACGCAGCAAACACCTCCGGCTCCGTAAAGCCAAAGCATTCTGCATACATGTCGGATGTTGTCGTTACTACACGAAGGTTATTCAGATCGGAAAAAATTGATTCCTTGGACACTCTGGTAATTCCTGTCATAATGGCTCGTTCCAGATAAGAATTTGTCTTAAATGTCGCATTAAACAGATTACGCAAAAAGGAAGTCATTTCTTCCCAATAACCGTAAACATTCGCTTCTTGCATCGGCGTATCGTATTCATCCAGTAAAATAATTACTTTTTTTCCATATGAATGCTCCAAATATCTGCACAAATAATTAAGACTGTCACACGCGGTAACATCATCCATTTCTGCCATCTCTGTCAGAATGTGCCGGTATGCCATTTTTTCGGATTCCATAAGTTTTTCATTTTCGAGCAGATATTCAAAATCCTGATACAGACTTACAATCCGGGATTTGACCTGTTTTTTTGCATCAGATACATTATCCGCTTTTACCGATGCAAAACTGAGATATAAAACAGGATATGTGCCCTGAATCTGCCGATACCCGGAATCTTTCCAGATATCAATTCCTTCAAACAAATCTCCCCTGTCTGCATATTTATTGGAAAAAAAGCAGTTGAGCATACTCATATTAAGGGTTTTGCCAAAACGTCTTGGACGTGTGATCAGCGTAACATCATCCCTGTAGTTCCACCACTGCCGTATGAAATCTGTCTTATCAATGTAAAAGCACTGACTTTCTCTTAATGCTGCAAAATCCTGTTTGCCAATTCCAACCTGTTTTTGCATAGTTCTACCCACTTTCCACGGTTTTGTGCTTTTCATTATTTTTATTTATCATAGCAGATAACGTTTTAAAATGCCACCTTCTCCAGATGTTTTCATTTCTAAATGCGTCTGTAAGTATGGAGGACAAAACTTAACAGATCCCAAAGCAATTCTAAAAAATATAAAAATTTTCCTTTACAGTTATTCAATTTTAATACTATAATACAAGGGATTATAAAATAGTAAAGAGGCCTGCCATCATGCAGAACATAAAAACGATTGCCGGAACTTTCACGATAGGCACTTATGAAATTCCAAAACAATATGTATGTGCAAAAACACCCACAATTACACAAAAAAATGATATCTGTGAGATCGTAACCTACGATCAGCAGATTACCGTAAATGGACATAACTATGCTCCGGTACTGCATCAAAACTGTATGCAGCCGGAGCAGATTACATTATATCCACTTGTAATCCGGCAGGAACACGCGACACTGACCGTGTCCGACCGTTATCATACCGGACATTGGAAATCCGGGGATGACACACAGATTTCCGACTGGCGTCCAAAGCTTATGCACCGGGGATGTGTGCCATGTACCAATTGCGGAAGGTGTTAGCACTTTTTATATTTTATTCCAGCCAAAGTGTAACCGCAGATTTATTTTCACTTGGTCTGTAATATATTTTACGGTCTTTTATGCTAACTCTATGACATATTATTTAAAAAACCTGAAGTGCCAGCTTCAGGTTTTTATTTTACAACAATTTCTTATTTTTTTGCCTTCTTTGATTTTGTTTCCTGTCATTAACAGAAAACCGGTTACCATCCACAGGTTTCCCTGTAAACAGTAACCGGTAAAAAAATTTCTCACCTATTTTTTCGGTTTTATTTCCACACTTCTTCCGCGATTTCCTTCACAAGTGCAAGTTTTGCCCACTGCTGCTCTTCGGTCAGCTTGTTTCCGATCTCACAGGATGCAAATCCACACTGCGGACTCAGGCACAGACGATCCAGCGGAATATACTTTGCTGCTTCATGAATTCGTGCGATCACCTTATCCTTATCTTCCAGTTCCGGCTTTTTGGTTGTGATCAGACCAAGTACAACTTTCTTGTCCGGAGACACTTTTGCAAGCGGTGCAAAACCACCAGATCTTTCATCGTCATACTCCAAAAGCAGTGCATCCACATGCTCCTGCGCAAACACGTAATCTGCCACGGAGTCGTATGGGCCGCTGGTAAAGAATGTAGAGTGATAATTCCCACGGCAGATGTGGGAAGTGATCACCATATCCTCCGGTCTGTTTTCGAGTGCAAGGTTATTCACCTTTAAGAGCCGAGCCTTTACCTCTTCAATATCAACACCAAGTGACTGGTATCTCTGCTTTGCGGCATCTCCGACAATTGCTCCCCAGGTGCAGTCATCCAGCTGCAGATTGCGGCATCCGGCTGCATAAAACTGCTTGATCACATCCTGATATGCCTTTGCGATATCCTCGATCAGTTCCTCATCGGTTGCATAAAATTTTCTCGTCTGCTCGATGTTCTGCGGAACGATCATCTGTTGATACATCTGTGCCGGTGCCGGGATTGTATATTTTGCAACGGTCTGCTCATCTTCGAACTGCTTTAAAAACTTAAAGTATTCCACGAACGGATGTGCTTTTGCTTTTACCTTTCCTACGAGATAAGTTGCTTCAAGATCTGCCATCTCTCCGTTAAACTGTACGCCGCCGCCATCTTTTTCATGGGCAACACCTTCAAATCCCCACATAAAATCCAGATGCCAGAATTTTCTGCGGAATTCTCCGTCGGTGATTGCATGGAAGCCTGCTGCTTTCTGCTTTGCAACGATTTCTGTCACGCACTCATCGGTGATGCGGTCGAGTTCTTCCTGTGTGATGGTTCCTTCCTCAAAAGCTTTCTTTGCAGTTTTTAATTTTTCCGGTCTTAAAAAACTTCCTACAAAATCATAACGAAATGGTGTCTTTAATGTGCTCATTTATCCGATAACCTCCTGTTTCTTTTCTGGTTTTTGTCTGTTTGTTTTGCTGAGGTTATCCTACCATCTCAGAGTTTATTTGTATAATACCTTTCTTTGGCGGTTTGTCATAGTTTAAAGCTATACCTGTGTTTATTGTGTCAGGCACCAATTATACACTAAGCGTGGACTCGGTGCATACTACGAACCACAGTCGGATGATGAAATACCGGAATATTCAATAGCAATGCTTTCAGAACTGTTTGATTTGCTGCAGAAATTCCCTTATCAAACAGCGGAAGTCGACGGCGTGAAGGTAAGATACTAGTATGGCGCTGTAATGATAAACCTACAAACCCCCAGACTTATTTTAAGAGATTATACAGAGAAGGATTTTGAGGCATACAGCAGATTGAAAATGGATGCCGAGACCATGTACTATCTGCAGGACATACAGTTGCATTCCGTTGAGGAAGCCAGACGGGATTTCGCGGAAGTCCTGTCTGACATGAAATCCCCGGAGCGGAAATTCTATTTCTGTCACATGGAGCTGAAAGACACGCACGAACAGGTTGGCAGCATCGGGTATACGGTTGAAGCCGACACTCCGGTAGGAAAGCTTGTCCATCTGGGCTATTTTACATATCCGAGGCATTGGGGGAATGGCTACACCTCGGAGGCATTGAAGAAGGTTCTGGAATATGCCTTCACACAAGACAATGTGTACAGAGTTACAACCGGGTGTCTGGCAGAGAATAAGGGCTCCGAGAGGGTTATGCAGAAAAACGGGTTAATAAAAGAAGCCGAGCATATTGATTATGAATGGCACGATGGTAAAATGAAAACCCGCTTAGAATATCAATTATTAAAACATGAATGGGAGCAATTACAAAAAACACTTTAATTTCCCCTTGCAAACCACACGTATTATGTTATAATACATTTAACAATTAAGTTAAATGTTAAGCGTAGGAGGGATAAGTTTGGGAATGCAGGATACGCTTCGCGCGCTTGCCGATCCAACAAGGCGCGAAATCCTTAATCTGCTCAAGAAATCACGGCTGTCTGCGGGCGAGATCGGCGACCATTTTTCGATTTCCGGTGCGGCGGTTTCCCGGCACCTGTCCGTTTTGAAGGAGGCAGACCTGATCCGCGACGAGCGGGAAGGAAAATTCATCTATTATGAGCTCAACACCACCGTGCTTGAGGAGATCATGCTATGGATCACTGAATTAAAAGGAGGAAATGACCATGATCAGACAACATAAAAAAATGATATTACTCACATCGATTGCGACGCTGCTCCCGATCCTTATCGGATTGCTTTTGTGGAAGCAGCTTCCGGATTCCGTTGCAACCCATTGGAGCACAGGCAACGAACCGGACGGCTACTCATCCAAGGCTTTTGCAGTGTTCGGGCTTCCGGTGATCATGCTGATCCTGCATCTGGTATGCGTGATCGCAACGAACATTGATCCCAAGGCAAATAGCATCAACAAAAAATATTCTTTATTGTCCTGTGGATCTGCCCGGTATTTTCCATCATTGTATGCAGCACGGTTTATGGGTATAATTTAGGGTATCAGTTTGATATTGGTTTTCTTTGTGGGCTGCTCATCGGAGTTTTATACTTGATATTAGGCAACTTCCTGCCGACGGTAAAGCCGAATTACACCATTGGCTTCCGCATTTCGTGGGCGCTGAATGATGCCGATAACTGGTATCACACGCACCGGTTCGGTGGAAAATGCATGGTGATCGGAGGGCTCCTTCTGATCGTCACCACGCCGTTCCAGAATATCTGGGTGCTTATGGCGCTCGCCATCCTCCCGTGCATTTTTCCGGTGATCTACTCCTACATGTACTACCGCAAGGGGCAGTCACGGTAATACTCTTTATTGTGTCAGACACCAATGGTTCAAATACATTTTAGGAGAATTGCTCGTTTATCACAAGATATTAGTAAATTTATAAGTTGCTATTAAATTTCATAGTATGAAAAGCCACGACCTGTACTCTGATTTGAGTACAAGCCGTGGCTCCTGTTCTTGCTGTCTTTTTTCATAACCAGCCGATTTTCCCTCAGACATCTTTGCCTGAATATCAATGAGAAGGTGAAAGTCTCTTTATGAATTTTCTGATTTTTCTAATGGAAAATACAGGCAGATCCGATAAGACTCCTCCCCACATTCTTCTTCGCATCTGCCCTGCATTTGCTCCATCATGATTTCAATATTATGAACCCCAATTCCCGTTCCTCTATGATCCTGTTCTTTATTTGCCGCTGCATTCATAATGGAAAAGAAAAACTCATCCTGACAAATTCCCATATCCAACAGGTTTTCTTTTGTCTTGTCTGCATACTTCAAAAGATTGGATAACAAATTATTCATAATGCGTCCGATATAATCATAACAAACACTTATCTTTACTTCCTCCCACTGTTTCCATCCCAGTGTAACCGTATAGCCATTTGTCTGCAATACATTGCACAATTCCGAACAGTAATCCTCCATTACAAAAGCTATGGATTCCGACTTTTCCATCTGTGGCTGCTGCCCTGAATTGATAAGAAAAAACTCAAATAGCTGATCTGAAAGATTTTTAATCTGAATCGCTTTTCCCACTGTTTTCTTTACATAAAGTTTCACCTTATCGTGTTCGGGTTCTCTTTTTATAATTTCAAGATATGCCATTAATGCAGTCAATGGCGTCCGCAAATCATGTGCCATCCCCAGAACCAGTTTATTCTGTGCCTTTTTCATATTTCTTTCTTTTTCTTCCTTCTCCAAAAGAACTGTTTTCATATGCTCCAGACCGCGTGCCAGATCTGTCAGCTCATCCTCTCCTTTTATAGTAAAATCCACCGACCATAATCCATCTTCCAGTTTCGCTACTTCCCCACTCAATTGCCTGATGTACCGTACATATCCGCTTACACCAAACGCAAACACTCCAATCCAGACCAGCACACCACAAAGTGCCGCAGCCACATCTACCAGGATATAATACTTTCGCTCACGATTCACATATATAAATACATCTGCATTCCCATCTGTAAACGATACTTCTTGAAAATATTGCCATGTATAGTGTAATTGCTCTGATTTTGTACGATCCAAGGCAACTGGAAGTGCGTAATAATTATCGTAAAGCAGCATGCGCTTTCTTGAAATCGTAAAATACCCAATATGGTTTTCTTTTGCCCACTCCCGGATACGCTCCGTGTCGGAAGCCGCCAGATGATGTCTGGATACATATTCCTGAAACATTGCTATGGTTTCCTTAGAAACATTTCTTCGATACATAGAACTTTCAAAATACCGGTTTAATGCTCCATTTCCCATAAAAAATATAAGCAAAAACAACAGCAGTGCAAGAAAAAATCCCAACAGCAGAATTCCGATCATTTTTTCCATCAGATGTTTTCTTTTTCGTTTATTCAATGCGGTATCCTTTCCCCCACACCGTTTGTATAATTTGCGGTTTCTGCGGATTCTTTTCAATTTTCAGTCTCAATTTCCGAATATGAACCATAACGGTATTTGCAGAATTATTGAAAAACGGCTCCTGCCAGACGCTCTCATATATGTTTTGTACGGAAAAAATTTTTCCCCTGTATTTCAGCATTAATGACAAAATTTCATATTCTGTTTCCGTCAGGTAAATCTCCTCATCCCCTGAAAATACTTTATTTCCTGTAGTATTGATCTTCAGATCTCCTTTTTTTATCCACACATTTTGTCCATTTTCTTTCATGTTTCCACAAGTATAAACCTGTTTTCGACGCAACAATGCCTTTATCCTTGCCAGCAATTCTGCATAAGAAAATGGTTTCACCAGATAATCATCTGCCCCGGCTGTAAATCCGATAATTTTATCATTCTCACTGCTTTTTGCGGTCAAAAATAAAATCGGCACATAGGAAATCTTGCGTATTTGTTCACAGGTTTTGATGCCGGAAATCCCAGGCATCATAATGTCCAAAATAACAAGATCCGTATCCTCTGAAATCTGGTGCAGCCCATCCATTCCATTATCCGCTTCAATTACATGAAAACCCTCGTTTTCCAGCAATATCTTTACGCTTTCCCGGATATCTTCATCATCTTCAATAATCAAAATTGTTATTTCATCCATATTTTCTCCCATTTATCAAGCATTATTTAATTTATATAGTATTGTACCATATTTTTATAACATAATATCACTCTGTAAAAATGTTAAGATTTGTTAAGAAATATTAAGACTTATTTTAAAACATATATGCTATGATTAAGCTATCCGTTTAGGAAAACAAAAGAAAAGAGACCGTATAATGAAACAGAAAAAAAAGAAACGCAAAAGAAAAATTTTTCTACCATTATTTTTAATATTTTTCATCATCATCGGATTTTATTCCCATCAATCCTACGAAACAGCCATGCACGAACAACTCCCGGATTCTCTTATCGAGTTTGAGCAAAAATATCCGGAAGCAACCGATTTTGTAGAAAATTATCACAAATACAAAAACAAATCCTTTGACCTTGATGTGTCACACGAAGTAAGAAAAGACAACATTCCTCTATTCATCCAGTGGGATAAGCGATGGGGGTACAAAACATATGGCAGCAATTTCCTTGGTGTCAATGGTTGTGGTCCAACTTCACTTTCTATGGTTATCTGCGGATTAACTGGAAAAGCAACGTGGAATCCTTATAAAGTGGCACAATTTTCGCAAAAACAGGGTTATTATATCAGTGGACAGGGCACTTCGTGGGATCTGATGACTGCAGGTGCAAAAAAGCTGGGCCTTACATCCACAGAGGGAACCATAAATAACGATTATATCCGGCAAAATCTTACCTCATCCACCCCGATGATCTGCTCCATGCTGCCCGGAGATTTTACTTATAGTGGACATTTCATTGTTCTCACCGGCATCGATTCCGAAGGACGCGTTGTCGTCAATGATCCCAACAGCCCCAAAAACAGCGAAAAACACTGGGATATGGATCGACTTTTGCCACAAATCCGGCATATCTGGAAATTTGAGGTGGAAAAAGCTGCATAATTCTTTGTTCTATGCCTGTCTCGCCCGTTGTTTATTGTGTCAGGCACCAATTGTTTTCTGATTTTTGCTTCATAGAAAATATTTCCGAATTCAGGTACATCACTACCTCATTTTCCGGCATCAAGCAACTTCAAAATGCTCTGTGCCCGTTTCTTAAATACTTCGTTTTCCGATCCCTGGGCTATACTCGCAATACGCACTATCTCATCCTCATACGGCATACAAAATTTAACCGCATCTGTTAAAAGCCGGTCAGACTCTAATGTGCTGTCTAATGCATGATCAAAGTCATACAACGGTGCCATGCACACATACTCTCCGGTATCCGTATTTCTAATCCAGCCAAAATTACCTGCATGCCGGTCTCCATTTCCGATTATCGCATCTATAATAAGCATTTGCGCTCCGGCTTTTCCAAACAGATCTATAATCGTCTGCTCATCAAAATCATCCGGATCAATTCTTCCCGACTGATCTGCCTGCTCAAGCATCACCTTTGGGGAGGTTATATTAGAAATTGCGATTCCTCCGTCTGTCTCATCTGCTCTTTCTACAGAAATTCCGCATTCCCTGCAAAGCTTAATACATTGCAGTTCCACGGAAATATCGCCATATTTGTAGAGCTTTCCGTCCTGTTTCCATTCCTTTGACAGTGCACCACCCACGTAGAGTGTCGGTGCCGCCTGTCCCGTAAATTCTTCGTTTCCGTCCCAGAATGGTTTGTAATACGGACTGATCTCCTCAAAACATATCGAATCATCCTCAGCTTTTGTCCAGTAACAGTCGCTGAAACTCAACGCTCTAGTCTCACGGTTAATGCGCATACGCGCTCCCTGTCCGAATGTGATGCCCTTTAATTTCCGTGCTATCGTGTTGGTACCTGAGGAATAGCGGTATTTCATCCATTTTGTGAAGGTGTGATTGTCTGCACCTTTTTGCTGCATCAGCCCCGGAAGAAGATTATAATTTAATGTTTTTTCTTTCTCTATGTCGTAAACAGGTGTGTTTTTACACATTAGCATCATGGGATCACCCCTTTTATATAAATTCGATCGGTAATGCTACAAGATTTTCTCTTAAATATGTCTTTTTATCAATCAGACATAAAATAACTCCGAGACCTCTTTTTTTATCACTTACCTTATCCAATACCTGATTCGTTGCTCCCATACTTGCCTTGGGATTGCCGGACATTTTAATCTCAACCGGATATAAGACTCCATCCTCCTCTATCACAAGATCAATTTCGTTTTCACCGGAAGCATTTCTGTCTTTTCCTCTGTAATAAAAAATGTTGAATCTGTAATCTTTGCCCTCGTTGGAATAGGATTTTAAAATTTCAGACACTACAAATGTCTCAAACATATTCCCTGCAACCGCTGAACATTTCAATGTATCAGCAGTAAGCCATCTGGTAAGATAACATGCCAGTCCGGTATCCCGGAAATAAAGTTTTGGTGTCTTTATTGCCCTTTTAAGTGCGCTCGCACTATACGGCTGGAGCAGATATACAATTCCGGTTCTTTCCAAAATAGATATCCAGTTCTTAATTGTCGGCTCACTTACCCCGACGTCTCCTGCTATGTTGGAATAATTGAGAAGTTCACCTGTTCTTGCAGCAACTGCCGTCAGAAATTTGGTAAATGTAATACCATCTGCCGCCACCAGTTCATTGATATCCCTCTCCATATAAGTTGCAACGTAAGAAGAATAATATTCTTGCCAGTCCCTGTCTATATCATAAAGCTCGGGATAAGATCCTTTATGGATAATTTCCCATATATTGTCATATTTTACAATCTCTTTTTCACGTTCTTTGATATATGCATCGGTTGGGATAAAATGCCGGTTAAATTTTACACCATAAATCTCCCGCATGGATAATCCGGTAAGCTCTGAGATTGACACTCTTCCTGCCAACGATTCACTCATGCCTTTCATAAGTTCAAGTTTCTGAGAACCGGAAAGAATAAACCTCCCTCGCTCATCCGATTCATCGGCAATCTGCTTGATATCTTCCAGAATACTGCTTTCTTTTTGAACCTCATCGATAAAAAGCGGCTGTGGATTGTTTAAAAAAAACAATTTAGGTTCTTCCTTCGCCTGCATTCTTGTCAGTCTGTCATCAAAATTTGCCCGGTTAAAATCCTTGAATTCATGCTTTATAAGTGTTGATTTCCCGACCTGTCTGGCTCCTACCAGTAACATGCACTTGCTAGTAGACACTCTTTGTTTCAATATTGGCGTTATCGCTCTTTGTATATATGGCATAACAAACCTCCGGCTAATCTAAACTCTGATTTTATTATAGTCGTTAATATATACAAAATCAATAAAAATATACCGGCTAATCTAAAGTTATATTTTAGATTAGCCGGTATTTTTCAAGACACACAAGCTGTACATCCGGAATCCCGTTAAACACGCACGGTACAATGCCAACTTCCTCATCATGAATGTGGTTGTATAACGTTTCAATCCGGGCAAGATCCATTTGTTTTGCACTTCGGATATTTATCATAAAATATACTCCATCTGCTGCTCCTTGGTTTTCAGCCCCATCTTTTCATAAAATTTCTCCGCCGAGGTATTTCCCGCCCAGACATTGAGCGTCACTTCATAGCAGCCTAAACGCTTTGCCTCCTCTTTTACATGCACAAACAACTTCTCTCCGATGTGCTGTCCTCTGGTACTTGCATCGACACACAGATCATCGATAAAAAGCGAGGTAAACGGCACCATATTGTTGGAAAATGGCTGCTCCTGCAACTGACAGAATGCATAGCCGAGACAGTTGTCATTCTCATCTGCTGCAACATAAATCGGTTTGGTATCATCCTTTATCATCTGTGCAAGTTCTTCGTTTGTGTATTTTGTGGTTCCCGGGATAAAAATATCCGGCCGGATATCTGCATGGATCTGAAGCACCTGCTCTAACAGTTCGATCAGTCTTGGGATATCGTTTTCGTTTGCTCTTCGAATGTTCATCTGCTTCTTCTCCTTCTGCCTGCGTTTTAAACTTTTTGCTCTTGTATAATTATAACTCACTTTTGCCATGCGAAAAAGGAGAAATCTCTTTATGTGTCTTTTCCTCGAAAATTAAAATAAAAATTAACACAAAAACAGCGGTACCATAAAGATTTTTCACCTTTCCTGATACCGCTGTTTCGAAGTTTCTTATCCGAAAACAAATATTTTTAATAATCCAGCAATCACGATAACAATTCCCACCACAACAACAATGGAATAAATTTTCTTTGATTCCGGATCGTTTTTCATCCAAAAAAAAACTTGGTTCTGCTATGCTTTTTGATGATTTTATTGTCCTGTTAAGTGATATAATAATATGGTAAATTATTACAATGCAGTTATAAAAAGGACGATAAAAATGTTTTTTGCATACGGAGAAAAAGAGATTACATACCTCAAACGGAAAGATAAACGCCTTGCAGAAATTATCGATAAAATCGGAATGATTGAACGGGAAGTTGACACCGATTTATTTTCAGCCGTAATTCATCATATCATCGGTCAGCAGATTTCAACAAAAGCACAGGCAACCATCTGGAAACGAATGAAGGATCAGTATGGTATCATTAACGCAGATACCATACTGAGTGCCGGAGTTTCCAATTTACAGTCACTGGGAATTACCTTCAAAAAGGCAGAGTATATTACCGATTTCGCCCGAAAAGTAAAGGACGGAACTTTTGATATTAACGGAATCTTGGAAAAATCGGACGAGGAAGCCATAAAAGAATTATCTTCTTTACAGGGAATTGGTGTCTGGACCGCGGAAATGATTCTGTTGTTTTGTATGCAGCGTCCAAATGTATTGAGTTTTGGTGATCTGGCAATCCAACGCGGCATGCGGATGGTTTATCACCACAGAAAAATCGACCGCAAACTGTTCGAAAAATACCGGCGGAGATTAAGTCCGTATTGCAGTGTGGCAAGCCTGTATTTCTGGGCTGTAGCCGGAGGTGCTATTCCTGGCATGAAGGATTTTGCCCCCAAAAAGCAAAAGAAACCGTAGGTATAAAAATACAATCAAGGATGACTGCACCAAATAATATGTAAAGCCACGCAGTCAAAATATTTTACTGCGTGGCTTTTTGAGTGGAATTCTTATATAAAGAATCTTGATTTCTTAGGAAATGCATTCGATGGTGTTCTGTTCAATATTCTGAAATTATTTGTGTGAATCCCCCATGAATCATTACCTATTTCACTTTTATTTTTGTAACATCCGAACAGGTACCCACATACGTTTTCCCATTATAAGATTTATATGCACGGACTTTATACTGACTGGCAGTCCCCTTTTTCAATTTGGAATCCTTATAGGAAAATGTTTTGTTATTTTTAATAGTAGCAATTTTATCATACTTTTTCGTTTTACTGTTATAACGGTAAATCTGATATCCGGTTACATTGCTGGTTTTATCCCATTTTAATGTGACTGCACAAGATTTTGTCTGCAGCCGGAGATTTTTTACCTTCAGCGGATTTGTGCACTCTTCATGTGCGTCAGAAGCTTCTCCCCAGACGGTTTCCCCTTCTGCTTTTTTATAAGATTTCACTTTAAATTTGTACGTTGTAGCTCCGCTCAATCCTGTAACTTTATAAGAAACTTCTGCTCCGCCTGCAATCGTTGCCACACTTTCGTATTTCTTTTCTGCTGTGTTATATTTATAAACCCGGTATCCGCTGGAACCTGATATTTTGCTCCATCCAAGTGTCACATATGTACTGCTGCGCTTTTCCGTTTTTACATCGGACACTTTTGCCGGCGGAACGGTGGCCGATACCACCGAAGAATAATTTCCATAATAATTTGTCCCACCGATGGTCCAAAAGCAGCGCACCCTGTACTGATAAGTCTTTCCGCTTGTCACATCGGTATCCGTAAAGCTTTTTCCACTCGTCTGCTTCATATAAACATATTTTTTCTGTTTTTCGTCATACCGATACACACGGTATCCGGTTACATCATCGGCAGCTTTGCCCCAGCTTAGTTTTACCGGGTCAAATGCATTCCCCACAGTTGCTTTCAATCCTCCGGTTTTTGCACTGGTGTCCTTGTACCAGAAATTTACGTCCAGATTTCCCGTATATCCACTCACTTTTGCAACGGATGAATACTGCCAGAATTCATAGTCATATGCTGTGTCTGCATAAGGTTCCCCGCTTTTTGCATTGCTCGTTGTCGTATTATTGTACCGCGCAATCCAGATGCCGCAATCCTCCAGGGAATCTGTATCAATATAGGATTTGATCCATGCATAGGAAGCATAAACAACCGGCTGATATCCCGCATCGGAAATCGTATCTGCAAATGACTGGCAGACCGCTGTCTCTTTTGCTTTGGAGAGTTTTCCCCCTGTCAGGCGGTTGTGACTTCCTTTTTCCCTGTCTATAACAATCGGAAGGGTCACATCCCAGCCGTATTTATCTGCCAGATCCAGCACATATTCTGCTTCCTGTTTTGCCTCTTTTTCTGTCAGTGCCTGTGAAAATATGTACAGACCGACATTGATGTCGTTTTCAAGTGCCGCCTGAATATGGGAATCCGCAGCCGTGTCTTCGTAAATGCTTCCATCGGAAGTGTCCCTTGACGCTACACGGACAAATGCAAAATCTATCCCTGCATCATGTATTTTTTCCCAGTTAAGTGCTGTTGTTTTTTTATTTTTTGCCTGCCACCAGGAGACATCTATTCCGTTCAAAAGCTGCGCATCTTCATAGTCCGATTTGTGATAATAGGTAACACTTGTATAATCCACTTTCGAAGTAAAAGAACCATCCAGAAAATCCTGCGTATACCCGGAAGCAGCCTTGGTTGCACCCAGAAGCTGCGGCATGGCATATGTGGACAACAATCCGTCATTCTGTGTACTCACGTTTGAAATCTGTGTATCATCCATCTCTTCTTTGATGCTTTGTCCCATCACACCATCCATCTGTGTTTTGGATACCTCCGCCCTCAGCTGCTGTGGTGCAATCATACAGATTCCCGCCAGTATCATTCCTGCTGCTACAATTTTTGCCTTTGTAAATCTCAATTTCTATATCTCCTGTTTGTACATTTATTTCATAAAAGTCATCACCATACCTATATTCTGCAAGCAAAGCATCACCATGATTTTCATTAACAGACCACCGATGATTGGTCTGATCCATTTTCGAATAATACGAAATGCCTGTAATGTGATCAGATAATCATACAGATGATATGCAAGCATAAAAATACTGCATGACGCGGCAATACTGCATCCAAAACCTGCTATAGAAAATAATAATCCAACTTCTATGTTCTGTGTCAGGTTCCATCCTGTATAATATCCGGCTGCCGCCAGGGTTTTACACAAAATAGATCCGGGCAATACATTTACCGCCGGAACAATATGATTGTAATATTGCTGGGAAGTGATCATTCCTCCTCCCACAAAAATTCCATCCGCTATGGTCATATATGCATCACCACCGCCAAAGGACATCCATGCAGACAAAATTCCCCTGCCGGAAAAACACATGATCTCATGGTTTACAAACCAGACGGGAACGACGAAAACTGCCGCAAATACAACCCATGTTCCAACATCCTTTGCAATTATACCCCAATTCTTCTCTCTTTTCCATCCGGTATCTGCTATATTACAGAAAATGCCATAACATCCAAGTATTCCCATCACAATATCAACCACAGGATGCCATCCGGACAGATCAAACGAAAACACTTGTACATGTGTCAACAGATAACTGCCAATAATGCCGGTAAGAATTATCAGATTCCTTTTGCTATAATTGCCTCTGGTGAAAAAAATGCTGAAAAATGCCAGTATCAGTACCTGCACCGAAGAAATAAAAAAAGACAGTACAAAAACCCCAAGCATTAAAAAAATCGCTTTCATCTTTCTGTGTTTTCCGTCTTCCCCGCAGTCTTTTAACATTTTTCTGATATAAGAAAACAACAGATACAAAATAAAAACAGAGACTCCTATGGAAATCATATTTACAACAGAAAGGATTTTTTCCTGAAATACAGACAACACCGCTACCAGAGCCACCGTCATCAACGCTCCCGGCAATGCCATCATGACAGCACCTGCGATCATTCCCCTGATTCCAAATTTGCGGCGCCCGATAGACGCTGCAATCTCTACCGGAAGTGCTCCCGGTGTAATACTTGCAACCACCACATCTTTGTCAATATTCTGTTTTTCGTCTATTCCCTGTCGATCTGCAATCTCTTTTTCAATAACTGGAATAAGTGCGCTTCCTCCGCCAAATCCAATACATCCGATCCAAAACATTGACCGGATAAACTGTCCTGCCTGACTCACACGGATTCCCGCAACAGACTTTTCAGTTGCTCCAATATATGATTCACACATGTTTCCACATCCATCTCCGCGGTATCTACGACAACATCTGCATGTTCCGGAATTTCATAAGGGCTGGTAATTCCTGTAAACTGCGCAATTTTTCCTTCCCGCGCAGCCTTATACAATCCTTTTACATCCCTCTTTTCACACTCTTCAATGGAAGTGCTGACATAAACTTCCCGAAAACCGTCTCCGATAATCTGTTTTGCATTCTCGCGATCATGCCGGTACGGAGAAATAAATGCGGTAATCACGATCAGGCCTGCATCATTCATCAGCTTTGCAACCTCTGCAATCCGCCGGATATTTTCTACCCGGTCCTCATCGGAAAAACCAAGATTGCTGTTTAAGCCCATCCGCACATTATCTCCATCCAAAAGCATCGTTTTTTTTCCCATCGCATACAGACGCTTCTCCAGTGCATTTGCTATCGTAGACTTTCCTGCACCGGACAATCCGCTCATCCAGATGGTAAAAGCCTTCTGCTGCATCTGCTTTTCGCGCTTCTGCCTGTTAATCTCCATCATATGCCATGTGAGATTGTGTCTGCTGTCTGTTTTTTCATCTCTTTGTATATTGAAACCCTCTGTCATCTGCCCAGTCCCTTTTATCGAAATAATTTTTTCCAGATCGTCCGAAACGGATGCTTTGCTTTGTCCCGGAACATCACAAATTCATTTGCCCTCTTTTCCAGCTGTCTGATTCTTTTTTCCTGCTGGTTTATTTTCTGACGCTGAATTTCATTCGTTCTTCTGAGATCCATAGTAACTGCTGCAAAGAACTGAATAATTTCTTCCTGCATTTTTTCATTTTGCGGATTCCATTTCGGTAAATCTTTAACTTCATTCGAAAACAAAGGCTGTCCATCCCCGATATATTCCTCGGCTACCCGTTCATTTTCCTTCGCATACAATTCCAGAAACTGCTGCAATTCCTCTTTCGCAAGCATTTCTGTATTTTCTTCTTTTATGTAATCTTTTGAGATTTCCTTCAAAAATCTACGAAAATAAGAGATTTCTTTTTCTGTGAGAAATTCACTCTTATTGAGTATTCTCTTAATTTCCGTGGTATTTTTATCTAACCGGAGATTTTCACTTTCTTCCAATTCCTGAAATTCCTCTGTGACGTCCAATCCGATTTCATGCATAAAATCATGAATAATTGATCCGTCTTTCCAGCTCTTCGGAGAAAATCTCCTGACTATTAAATTATTTTTTCCTATGACAGCTGCAATCTCATCCAGTTTCTGTGCATATTGGTAAATCTTTTTTTCTTTTTTCTCTGATGCAGCAAGATACTCTTCACATGTCATAACAGCGACACTATTAAAGTTTTGCTTCACCTCCTGGTTCCATCGCGAAATCAGCAGGCCATCCTGTCTGCGCAGATATACAATTACCTTAATCTGATACTTCTGTTCATCCGCCTCCTTTTTTAATTCCTGAAGAAGTGATTTTTTTGAGTAGCTTAACGCATGCCAGATGGATTCATCTGTCAGTATCACATGATCGTATGTCCCAAATGCGGTTCTGATCTGCTGTAACCCCTCTTCAAAATATTCCTTTTCCTTCGATTGGTTTCTGTTGCCGTCTGCATCCCACACTTTTGCAACCAGAAAGTGTGCATTTCTCCTTTTATTTGCTCTTGGATACACATGCAGTGAATCAGGAAAGCAATACCCATGTTTTTGCAGTACGTCTTTGTTTTCTTCTAAAAATCTCTGAATAGACGTTGTTGCTGTCTTTGTTGTTCCAATATGCAAATATAAGGTTTTCATGGCTTTATTCCTTTCCAATGTTTTATAATTGTTATAATATAAAATGTTCCTTGAATGAACCTTGAAAACATATCAATTTTCTTTTTAACTTTTTTTATTCATCCAAAAATAAAAATTATGATTGCAAGATTTCCAAGATTCGTTATAATAAATTCCAAATACAACAATAATTATTTTGATTTAGCAAAGGGGATTCCAATTGAAAATTTTAGTAATTGAAGACTCCGTCCTGCTTGCGGATACCATTGCAGAAGCTCTACAAAACGAAAACTATGCAGTAGATATTGCAAACGATGGACAGCTCGGCTATGAGCATGCCTCAACCGGCATTTATGATATGGTTATCTTAGATCTCATGCTTCCGAAAATGAACGGTTATGAAGTTCTATCTGCCCTGCGCAGGGATGGAGACAATGTTCCGGTACTCATTCTCTCCGCAAAAACAGAAATTGATGATAAGATACAGGGATTTACTACCGGTGCGGACGATTATATGACCAAACCATTTGAAATTCGTGAACTGCTCATGCGCATACAGGCGATCAGCAGACGCAGCAATCATCAGGATACTTCACACCCGGTCGTTGGAAATCTCTCCTACGATCCTGCTACCTGCGAAATCTGCAACACACAGACCCAAAAATCTGTCCAGGTATCCGGAAAAGAAATGCAATTACTGGAATTTTTTATGAATAACTGTAATCAGGTTCTCGAGAAAAACCAGATTACCACAAAGATCTGGGGATTCGATTCCAATGCAGAATACAATAATGTAGAAGTATATGTTTCCTTTCTGCGACGAAAATTTCATCATCTGCAGGTCAATGTGACAATTCGCGCCATTCGCGGAGTCGGTTATATTATGGAGGTTTCCGATGATTAAATCTTTACAAAAGAGAATCAGTACACTTTTTATGTTTCTGCTTACCATCATCTGGCTTGTTATTTTACTGCTTTTTGTCAACAACTCCTACCGGAACAATCTGAGTGATCTCCAGCAAACCGTTCGTGCCGCTCTCCACTATACTACATGGGATGCATTTGTCATCTCTAATGGACAGACGTCTCCGTCCGAACTTGATCATATTCCCTATTGTCTTTTTTCTATTGATGAATCCAATGAAATGGATATCATGTTTGACACTTTTTCTGATGTCTCCGACAGTTATCTTTTAAAACAGGGAAAAGCTCTCATATCCAATAGTAAGAAATATGTATTTATCAGGCGTTATGTCTCTGTTAATCATCTTCGCGCCAAAAAAGGACAATATTATGTTTTGATGCTCAGCGGAACACCTGCTTTAAAAGCAACACTTCCGACTGTCTCTCTCTGTTTTATTCTGGCAATTCTCGGTATTATTGTATTTACCATTTCCTCCAAAGCACTTTCCCGCTGGATGGTAAAACCGATTGAAAATACCATTTTATCCGAGAAAAAATTTATTTCCAATGCCAGTCATGAACTGAAAACCCCTCTCTCCGTCATCAGCGCCAATGCCGAACTGTTATCTTCTGAAGTAGGCAGGGACAATAAACATCTGCTGTATATTCAGCAGGAAACTTCCCGGATGATCTCTCTTGTCCAGAAAATGCTTACACTCACACGGCTGGATGCCCCGCAGATCCAGAATACCCATGCAGTTTTCCCTGTAGATGACGCACTGCTTGACATTATCTATCCGATGGAAAGTGTTGCTTTTGAAAAACACATTGCGCTTTCCATTGATGTTCAGGAACAAATGAAAATGGATGGAAACGAGAGTCAGATTCAAAATCTCGCTTCCATCCTGTTAAATAATGCATTAAGCTATACCCCGGAATACGGAAGTATAGAAATTCACGCCCATATCCACAGCCGTAAGTTTTATTTATCCGTGGAAAATACCGGCGATCCGATTCCGGAAGAAATCCGTGACCGCCTGTTTGAACGTTTTTTCCGCGCAGACGAAGCACGCGCGGATAACGGTCATTTTGGACTCGGTCTGTCCATTGCGCACTCTATTGTCACGAACCATTCCGGCAAAATTACCGTAGAACGGCAGGGGGACAAAAATGTATTTTCCGTTATGCTGCCTGTGACTTTCCACAAATAATTCAGCGCACCTGATTGCCCACAATGCGGTAATAAATTTTTGAAGTGATCCGGAATACCACATAATAGATAACCGCAAATGCAAGTACCGTTGTAACGAGACACCAGACAAACAACTGCCCGCTGTCCATAATCAACAGGGAAAGCACTCTGCGGATCAGTGGAAATGCCGCCACGACATGCAGTACTGCCACCACGATCGGCAGAAAGAACACCATGCGGATCTGCGTCTCGATCGCCGACTTCACCTCGACATTGCTCATGCCCACCTGTTCCATGATCCGGTATCGCTCCTTGTCCTCGTACCCCTCCGATACCTGTTTGTAGAAAATAATCATCACTGTCACTGCCAGAAAGACGGTGCCAAGGAAAATCCCAAGGAAGAAAAACCCTCCGTACAGTGCCAGCAGCTCCTTCCGGTTTACTGCTCTGCCGCGCACGCGCCGCCAGACAACGCCATATTTTTCCCCAGAGGAATAATTCTCCACGTTTCCGCTGCACGCGATCTTTTCTGTCTCCGTTCCGGTAATATTGATTCCAAGTACATTTTCATAGGCATACGCACTGACATTCTCTGTATTTGCCTCAGCGATCGCCAGTTTCTGCAACTTCTGCAGCGTCTGCATATGATCCACAACGATATAATAAACCCCATCCATGAACGAAATAGCCCCTCCATTGCTGCGATTCTTACAGTATCCATTTTGCTGTACGGTAAACGTTTCTCCAAGAATCTGTATCTGATCTCCACGCAATGTTTTCGTAGACTGGAACCGTTTTTCCCGGAAGATAAGAATTTTTCCGGCTTCTACCTTTGGCACATCCGCCTCTGTCAGCGTGTGATCCATCCGAAGGAAATTATCCCGCGTCAAAAAATACAGGCTCGCATTTGTCGGTTTCTGCCCAATCGTAAGAGAATCTTTCTCCAACGTCATCGCAAAATTCAGATACGAATAACTCTCACTGTCCGTCACGTTTGTTCCCGTATCCTCTATAAACTGTATAATATCCGAACTCTGCTCCGATACATTTTCCTTCACCTCAGAATAGCCGGTCTGCACGTTGATCTCATATGGA
>OJMP01000713.1_pt1 | contig 28953 bp, 21 predicted proteins | sample 1597311 | NCBI WGS metagenome assembly OJMP01 (sample SAMEA2452134, study PRJEB22498) | human gut metagenome | biome: human feces; feature: human gut; material: feces | place: Australia | collected 2012 | reverse complement strand
GGAAAAGCGAACTGGGAAAGTACCGCCATAATTCCCGCAAATAAAGCGGCACCCGACATATAATGAAATTTATTTCTGTCCATAAATTATTTTACTTCTTTTCTGTTTTATCTTTGCGGAATTGGCGCATCTGCCGGACGGATGGAAACATCGCCTGCCATTACGCGGCGGACTTCCCTGCCGGTATCTACCAGGAGGCAGCCGTCATCATCAATATCCACAGCTTTGCCGGTATAATTATCATTGCCGAAAATCACGCGCACCTCTTCGCCAAGAGTCACGGATAATTTCCGCCAGTCATCAAGTACGCGGCCAAACCCTTCTGTCTGCGCCAGCTTATACTCCGCTTCCAGCTCGGCCAGGACGGCTGCCAGCAAATCCCGGCGGGACACATTAACCCCTTCGTTCAGGAAAGACGTCGCATGGCCGCGGAAATCTTCAGGGAATTCCTTTTCCTTCATTCCCGTATTGATGCCGATTCCCATAATAATATAATCAATCTTTTCCATAGAAGCCGACATCTCGCAAAGCATCCCCACCAATTTCTTCCCATGATAGAGAATATCGTTGGGCCACTTGATACCTGCATCAGCAAGTCCGAGACGGCGGATACCGCGGCAGACCCCTACTGCTGCAAGGAGCGTGCTCTTTGATGCCTCCATCGGGAAAAACGTGGGACGGAAAATGACAGAAAACCAAATCCCTTTCGCAAAAGGAGAATAAAAATGCCTTGTAAGGCGTCCACGGCCGGTCGTTTGTTCCTCTGCCACGACGATCGTCCCCTCTTCCGCGCCTTCCCTTGCAATCTTTTTGGCTTCTTCATTTGTGGACGGTGTCGATTCAAAATAAACCACTTTCTTTCCAAGCGTTTCCGTATGGAGAACACTGGCAATTTCCAAAGGTGTCAGTAAATTCGGCGCATAAATCAGCCGATATCCTTTCCGTGTGCTTGATTCAAAAATATATCCCCTGCTTTTCAGAATATTGATATGCTTCCAGATTGCTGTACGGGATACGTTTAAATCTCTGGATATCTGTTCCCCCGACACATAATTTCCATTTGCTTTGCGGAAATACTCCAGTATTTCATTGCGCATAATATCCTCCTTTTCCTTTCAGAACTTTCCTTCATTATAATTTTCGACAATCCCTTCGTCAACTTATTTCATTTACGACCTTTACATTAAAAAGAGAGCCGTTTGGGAGGCTCCCTTTCTTCTTTTTACAAAATGTAATTTGATGTATCCATATCCTTCGTGATTTCCCCAAGCTTTTGCCTCACATAAGCACCGTCAATGGTAACTTCTTTATTTTCCAGCTCAGATGCTTCAAAAGACAGCTCCTCCAGCACCCGCTCCAGAATCGTATAAAGCCGCCTCGCACCGATATCTTCCGTTTCCGAATTCACCACAGATGCGATTTCCGCAATCGCACTGACAGAATCTTCCGTAAACGTCACTGTGACGCCTTCCGTTTCCAAAAGCGCCGTGTACTGCCGGATCAAAGCCTGCCGCGGCTCTGTTAAAATCTTCCGCAGATCCTCCTCTGTAAGGCTTTTTAATTCTACACGGATCGGGAACCGTCCCTGCAGCTCAGGAATCAAATCGCTCGGTTTTGATACATGGAACGCACCAGCCGCCATGAAAAGAATATGATCCGTCTTTATTCGTCCGTACTTGGTCTTCACCGTCGCCCCTTCCACAATGGGAAGGATATCCCGCTGCACCCCTTCACGGGATACGTCAGGCCCGCCGGATGCACCGTGTCTCCCCGCAATCTTATCGATTTCATCAATAAAAATAATGCCCCGTTCTTCGGCAAGCGCAACCGCCCTGTCACGGACAACATCCATATCCACCATCTCTTCGGCAGAAACCTCCGCAAGAACAGTTTTGGCCATGCGCACTGTCATTTTCCTCTTCTTCATCTTTTTCGGCATCATGGATGCGAACATTTGAGAAATCCGGTTCGCCTGTTCATTGTCCGCTGTATCTTCAATGTTTCCTTTTTCTTCCAATTCCACTTCTATTTGGCGGTCGTCCAATTCACCGCCCCTGATACGGGCAAGCAGATTATTTCTTCTCTCCCTTTCCCCTTCATCTGAAACACCTGTCTTCTCCGCCTTTCCCCCTAAAATAATTTCCATGGGAGATCTCGTTTCCTTTTTCTTTGCAGGCCACATGATTTCAGCAATTTTCTGCACCGCCGCCTCTTCCGCATCTTTCCCGTGACGGCCTGATTCCTGCTTCTTCACAAGGCGCACCGCTTCTTCCGCCAAGTCGCGCACCATAGATTCCACGTCGCGGCCCACATAGCCGACTTCCGTATACTTCGTCGCTTCCACCTTTACGAAAGGGGCACCTGTCAAAGCAGCAATGCGGCGGGCAATTTCCGTCTTTCCCACTCCGGTGGGACCGATAAGAAGAATATTTTTCGGACTTACTTCACGGGCTATTTCCTTAGGAAGCCGGCTGCTGCGCCAACGATTGCGCAGAGCGACAGCGACAGACCGTTTCGCATCCTGCTGTCCCACAATGTATTCATCAAGATATTCCACAATTCTCCGTGGTGTCAGATCTTTCATCCTATTTCCTCCACAATCACATTATGATTCGTATATACGCAGATATCCGCCGCCACATGGAGTGACCGTTCCGCAATCTCCCGCGCCGATAAATCCGACACCGAACACAAAGCGCGAGCTGCGGCAAGAGCATAATTCCCGCCGCTCCCGATTGCCAGTATGCCATCATCCGGCTCGATAACCTCTCCGCTGCCTGATACAAGAAATAGATGGTCGCCATCCGTCATAATCAAAAGAGCTTCCAGCTTTTGGAGCACCCGATCCCGCCTCCACTCTTTGGCGAACTCCACGGCAGCACGCACCAGATTTCCATTGCAATCAGAAAGTTTCCCTTCAAATTTATCAAAAAGGGCAAATGCATCCGCCACGGAACCGGCAAATCCGGCGATGACCTTTCCATGATACAGGCGGCGCACCTTCCGCGCCGTATTCTTCATCACCACGGCATTGCCCATCGTAACCTGCCCGTCACCGGCCACAGCCGTCTGTCCGTCTTTCTTTACAGCCAGTATCGTTGTTGCAGTAAACATATTTCCTCCTTGTACTTCTATGGTTGACTTCCTTTATTATACTCCCGCGATAAAAGCCGTTCCCCCAAAAGAAACGGCTTTGTTCTATTTCTTTATAAATGCATCCAGAACGGACAATGCCCGCGCCGCCAGCTTTCCATTCTTTTCTCTTTTCTTCACTCTTTCAGGCAAAGGAGGCAGCAATCCGAAATTCACATTCATCGGCTGGAAATCTTTTCCGATAAAATGAGAAATATAATGGCAGAGCGCGCCAATTGCCGTCTCCTTCGGGAATGCCCGCGGCTCCTTCCCCGCCGCCCGCGCGAAAGCGGAACAGGCTGCCGCGATTCCCGATGCTGCCGATTCCACATACCCTTCCACGCCTGTCATCTGCCCTGCAAAGAAGAGTCCCTTCCGTGCCCGCGTTTCCATGGTGGCTTCCAGTAAATCGGGCGAATGGATATAGGTATTTCGATGCATCACGCCATAGCGGACAAACTCCGCATCAGCAAGTCCGGGAATCATGCCGAAAACTCGTTTCTGCTCACCCCATTTCAGATGAGTCTGGAAGCCGACAATATTGTACATCGTATCTTCTTCATTATCCTGACGCAGCTGGACAACAGCATACGGTTCCTTCCCTGTCCGCGGATCAGGAAGTCCTACCGGTTTCATCGGCCCGAAACGCATCGTATCCTTACCGCGCTGCGCCATCACTTCCACAGGCATACACCCTTCAAAGACATTTCCTTCTTCAAACCCGTGGACTTCCGCTGTCTCCGCCGTCCTGAGCGCCTCATAAAATGCATTGTATTCCTCTTCGTTCATGGGGCAGTTCAGGTATGCCGCCTCTCCCTTATTGTAGCGGGACATCCGGTACACGATGTCCATATCAAGGGATTCTTTCATCACGATGGGCGCTGCGGCATCATAGAAGTGAAGTCCTTCGCCGCCGCAGAAACTTTCTATGCTGTCCGCAAGAGCGCCGTCTGTCAGCGGACCGGTCGCGATAATCACGATCCCTTTTTCCGGTATTTCCCTGATTTTTTCATTGACAAATTCAATCAGCGGATGACTTTTTATCTTTTTTGTCACTGCCGCCGCGTATCCGTTACGATCCACCGCTAAAGCACCGCCTGCAGGGACACGGTGGGCATCGGCACATTCCATAATTACCGACCCGAGCCGGCGCATCTCTTCTTTCAGAAGTCCTACCGCATTGGTAAGAGCCGCCGCACGGAAAGAATTGCTGCAAACCAGTTCCGCACAATATCCCGTATGATGGGCAGGCGTTCCGATTGCCGGACGCATTTCCGCCAGCTTCACGGGAACCCCCATTTCCGCCAGCTGCCAGGCAGCCTCGCTTCCTGCTAAACCGGCACCAATTACCGTAACCTTCTCCATCAATCACCGGCTCCTGTTTTTGTTTTCCCCGCCGCCCCGGCAGTCGTCTTCTTTGCAGTTGTTGTCTTTTTCTTTGCTGCCGAAGTTTTCGTTACAGTTTTCTTTTTCGGATGCGTTGTGCACTCGGGATTAGAGCAGATAAGCTCTTCCTCCTTATTTTTCCGAACCTTCTTTACCTTGATCGCGCCGCAGACAGAGCAGAACTCATTAACCGGTTCATCCCAGACTGCCATATCGCAGGCCGGATAACGGCTGCAGCCATAGAAATAACGTCCCCGCTTTGAGCGGCGCTTCACCAAATGCCCCTCATGGCATTTCGGACACTCTATGCCCGTATCAATAACGATCGCTTTGTTCTGGCCGCATTCCGGGCACTTCAGATATCTGCCGTACGGCCCCTGGCGGTACACCATCTTCGCACCGCACTTGTCACAATCCACATCGGAAATCTCTTCCTTTTCTTCTCCCGTATGATAAGGCTTGATATTTTTGCAGGAAGGGAAATTCGGGCAGGCGAGATATTTCCCGTAACGGCTCATCTTCACAATCATATGGGCACCGCATTTTTCGCAGATTACATCGGATACTTCCTGATTTTCTTCCTTCGTCTTCGCTGCCTCCAGGTTGGCATTCTGCAGTTCCTTCTCAAAAACATCCCAGAACCCGCTCATGACCTTTTTATACGTCGCTTTGCCGTCAGCAATTTTATCCAGCCAGGTTTCCAGCTGCGCGGTGAAATCCACACTGACAATACCGGCAAAATATTTCTTTAAAAGATCCGTCACTTTAAACCCGATATCTGTGGGAACAAACTGTTTTCCCTCTTTTTCCACATACTTACGCCTCTGGATGGTATCCAAAATAGGCGCATATGTAGACGGCCTGCCTATCCCCTTCTCCTCAAGTGTCTTAATCAGGCTGGCTTCCGTGTACCTTGGCGGCGGCGCGGTGAAATGCTGCTCTCCTTCCGCCTTTGTATTGAGTACCGTATGTCCTTTATGGAGCGCCGGCAGAATAGGAAGCTCTTCATTATCCTGCTTCTTTTCTTTTACCGTCCGGAGTACCGTAAATCCATCAAACAATATCTGCGTCCCTGTCGCGCGAAGTGTGTAAATGCCGCTTTGGAGCACTGCATTCGTTGCCTGGGAAATCTGGGGCGCCATCTGGCTTGCAAGGAATCGGTTCCAGATCAATGTATACAGCCGGAGCTGGTCACGGGACAAAACGGCCGCCAGCATATCCGGAGCAAACTGCAGATTCGTGGGACGAATCGCTTCATGGGCATCTTGAGAATCCTTCCCCCTGGCATATACATTCGGTTTAGGCGGCAGATAGTCTTTCCCATAAACACGTTCAATGTACGGCCGTACCTGCTTGATCATTTCATCGGAAATACGGGTCGAGTCAGTACGCATGTATGTAATCAGTCCTACATGTCCGTGACCCGGTATTTCGATCCCTTCATAAAGCATCTGGGCAAGAGCCATCGTCTTTTTGGAGCCGAAATTAAGACGGTTGACCGCATCCTGCTGCATCGTGGAAGTCGTGTACGGCGGTTTTGCCTTACGCTGCTTTTTCGTTTTTGTGACTGAAGTGATTTCTGCCGGTTGTTTTAAAATCCCCCTGACAACCCGATCCGCTTCCTCTGCATTATTAATTTTTGCTTCCTTCCCGTCAACCTGCGTCAGTTTCGCCTTGAAACTTTCCTTTTCCTCCGTACGGTAAATCCCTTCCACCGTCCAGTATTCCACAGGCTTAAACGCCCGTATTTCTTCTTCCCTTTCACAAATCAGACGTGTCGCTACCGATTGTACACGTCCCGCGGAAAGGCCGCGGTAAACCTGCTTCCACAGCCACGGTGAAAGCTTGTACCCCACAAGACGGTCAAGCACGCGGCGTGCCTGCTGGGCATCTACACGGTTTAAATCAATCGGTTCGGGATGGAGTACCGCCTCTTTAATCGCCGGCGGCGTGATTTCATGAAAGGCGATACGCGCATTTGACCGGGGATCCACATCAAGAAGTTTCGACAAATGCCAGGAAATGGCTTCCCCTTCACGATCAGGGTCCGTTGCCAGAAGAATATCTTTCGACTTATTGGCTTCTTTCTGCAAATTTTCAATGACATCGACCCGTTCCGCCGAATTAACATACTCCGGCTTGAAATCATTTGCCACATCCACACCAAGCGTACGCTGCGGCAAATCACGTAAATGACCCATGGAGGCAAGCACCTTATAATCGGAGCCCAAAATACGCTCAATCGTCTTCGCTTTTGCCGGAGACTCCACGATAATCAGGTGTTTCCCCTTGGCATTCGGTTTCCTTGTGAAAAGTTTTTCCCCGGCAGAAGACCTTTTCTTCTTATCCTTCACGGTGATCGTAATCTGTATAGCCAAAATACCCTCCCTATACTACATGAAATACAGCATATATCTCATTTATATTATCCGCGTCCTGTTGTAATAAACCGGCCGGATCCCGTTTCCTTTATAAACCCTTTAAGCTGAAGCCGGAGCAGGAGCATCGTAATCTTCATCACCGACATTCCTGACTGCTGGAGAATATCCTCCGCCGTCACTTCCTCTCCTGTACAGCAGAAACGATACACCACTTCCTCTTCCAATGTCAACTGTTCAGGAGATTCCTTCTTGGAAGAAATACTCTTTTCGTTCCACCCGTATTCAGAAAGGATATCCTCGTAGGACGTACAGCAAATCGCCCCGCTCCGTATCAGATGATTGGTTCCTCTGCTCGAATCGAGCCAAATATTTCCCGGAACGGAAAAGACGTCCCGTCCTTCTTCCAATGCAAAGTCGGAGGTAATAAGAGCACCGCTCCGTTCTGCCGCCTCTACCACAAGGATTCCCCGGCTCATTCCCGCGATAATTCTGTTCCTTGCGGGAAACTGCCTCCCCAGAGGCGGCGTACCCGGCGGGTATTCAGAAATAATCGTACCGCCATTATCAATGATTTTTTGGAACAAATTTTTATTTTCCGGAGGATATACATGATCCAGCCCGCAGGCAAGCGCCACCACCGTCGGGCTTTCTCCGCGCAATGCCCCTTCATGCGCAGCGCTGTCGATCCCCCGTGCGCCGCCGGAAACCACCGTCACTCCATTTTCGGCCAGACCGCAGGCTATCCGTTCTGCCGTCTGCAAACCATAAGGCGTCGCTTTCCTCGAGCCTACAATCGCCACCGTCTTCTCAAAAACAGGATCATTTCCTTTATAAAATAAAACAGCCGGAGGATTTGCCGTCGTCTGTAAAAGCGGGGGATACAAATCATCCTCCCATGTCACGCAGCGAATCTGCAGCCGATATAACTTTTCCCCTATTTCTTCAGGCTCCGTTTCTTTCCGGTACGCCAAAAAAGACGCTTCCGTCTTCCCTTTCAGCAAATGAGATTCCACAATCTCCTTATCGGAAGCCTTCCACACATCTTCCGCCGTTCCGAACGCCTCTATGAGAGCCCGCATATGTTTGGCTCCCAGCATTGGACAACCGGGGAGCGCCGCTGCAAATATATCCATCATGACCTCCGGGGAAGCATATTTCTGTAACTGAGCGCTTCCGCCACATGCTCGGGCTTAATCTCCGACGTACCTGCCAAATCGGCAATCGTACGGGATACTTTAATGATGCGGTCATAACTTCTCGCGGATAAATGGAGCTTCTCAAAAACCTCACGGAGCAGCTCAGACCCCTCCGCGTCCAAACGGCAGGTTTCCCGAAGCTGGCGGTGCCCCATCTGCGCATTATTCTGCATATGCCATTTAGACAACCGTTCCGACTGCATGGCCCTCGCCGCCGCTACACGTTCCGCAATCCGTGCCGAAGATTCCCCTTTAATCGTTGCTGTGAGTTCACTATACTTCGGACGCATCACCGACACATGCAAATCAATCCTGTCCAAAAGAGGGCCGGAAATCTTTCTGCCGTAACTCCGTATTTCTCCATCACTGCAGGTACAGGGATGGTCAGGATCTCCAAGATATCCGCAGGGACAAGGATTCATTGCGGCAATCAGCACAAAATCGGAAGGATATACAAAGGATGCATTTACCCTTGAAATATGCACCTCCCGATTCTCCAGCGGCTGCCGGAGAACTTCCAGCACCGCCCGTGGAAACTCAGGAAGTTCATCTAAAAATAAAACACCGTTATGGGCAAGCGTCACCTCGCCGGGACGAGGAATCGTACCTCCGCCGATAAGCCCGGCCATGGAAATCGTATGATGAGGACTGCGGAACGGACGCTCACGGATGATATCCTCCGCCTTGAACAGTCCGGCCACCGAATAAATCTTTGTCACCTCAAGAGCCTCCTCCCGCGTCATCGGAGGAAGAATCGTCGTGATGCGGCGTGCCAACATCGTCTTCCCTGATCCGGGCGGCCCCGTCATAAGGACATTATGAGCCCCTGCTGCCGCTATTTCCATAGCACGCTTCGCCATGATCTGTCCCTGCACCTCGGCAAAATCCACATTACTCAACTTAGATTCCGCCGCTTCCCGCCGCTTGGCAGGAGCCATCGGGCTATGCCCCAAAAGATACTCCACCAGTTCGCCAAGCGTCTTTGGCGCGTACACAGTCACATTTTCACAAAGAAGAGCCTCCCCGGCAACTGCAGGGCTCATGAAAAAAGTAGAAATCCCCGCTTCCCGTCCGGCAAGAACCATGGAAAGCACACCGGGCACCGAACGTATTTCCCCCTGCAAAGAAAGCTCCCCGATGAACATCACCGATGCAAGAACCTCCTTCGGAATCACCCCGCTTGCCGCCAGCACCCCCATGGCAATCGGCAGATCAAGACAAGAACCGTCCTTCTTCAAATCCGCAGGCGCCAAATTCACCGTCACCTTTTCGATAGGAAAAAAATATCCGGAATTCCGTATTGCCGACTGGACACGCTCCTTCGACTCCTTCACGGAAACCGCAGGCAGCCCGACAATATCAAAAGCCGGTGACGCGCGGCTGATATCCACCTCCACAGTAATCACATGACCATTCAAACCAAACGTACATGTCCCAAACACCTGCGCAAACATGGCATCTCCCTCTCTCAGAACGCATTCTTCGTATGACGCAACCGCACCGCACGCCCCGGCGCCATCATGACTTCCACCACATCAAAACGGATCCGGACATCATGCAAATGACGCGCTAAAAGAAATACCTCCGCCGTATAACGGATATGCCGCTGCTTATACACAGTCACCGCCTCAATCGGTTCCCCATATAAACGGCTCCGCCGGGTCTTCACCTCGACAAATACAAAAACGCTTCCGTCCTTCATGATGAGATCGATTTCCCCATGTTTACACCTGAAATTCCGGGTGACCAAAGTCATTCCCTTCTCCTCCAGGTACAAACAAGCCCGATCCTCACCCATCCGTCCGAAAGCTGTATTTCCCATAGCGCCTCTCTATTACCACTCTCTTCCTTTTTTATTATTGTAAGTAAAAAGAAATGCAATAGTCAAATGTGATTTAAGATGCAAATCACGAAATTGGTTCATTCTGTAAATAAATCTTCTTCATTAAAAACTGAACGATCGCGCCATTTTATATAGCAGTTAATGTAAAGAAGCCTTAGCCTCCCCGCCAGATAAAGGGCAAGGATTCTAAGACTTTTTCACCTGTCAGCATTGTAGAAAAAGATAACAGGAAAGTCAAATTTCTAAGCTGCCTATGCGGCAGTTAACATCCCTCAAACTTTGTGCCGAATAGTGTTTCCTTTCTAAACTACCTATGCGGCAGTTAACAAATATCTACGGATGGATCAATAGAGATACGGTTTCTAAACTACCTATGCGGCAGTTAACATTACCGTCCGTGGCGACAGTATGATCAATGCTTTCTAAACTACCTATGCGGCAGTTAACTTTGTGCTGTTCCCGGAATTTGTCACAGAAGCTTTCTAAACTACCTATGCGGCAGTTAACTGAATGATTCTCAAGCGATGTTCTCTTATGGCTTTCTAAACTACCTATGCGGCAGTTAACTGTATAATCTACCTTGCATCCTGCATTAACAATTTCTAAACTACCTATGCGGCAGTTAACTCGGAAGTCAGCTTTCGGCTGTGTTTTCACGCTTTCTAAACTACCTATGCGGCAGTTAACAAGATTTGAGAAACAGTAGTCAAGGGCCCCGTTTTCTAAACTACCTATGCGGCAGTTAACTGATGTCAGCCGTGCAACGGACATTACATCATTTTCTAAACTACCTATGCGGCAGTTAACGTTATGAAACAGAAGCTGACCGACACGTGGACTTTCTAAACTACCTATGCGGCAGTTAACAAGTGGAAAATGACAATTAGCCCGATGGAAATTTTCTAAACTACCTATGCGGCAGTTAACACGATGGGAAACCACCGTTCTTTTTCGTGAAATTTCTAAACTACCTATGCGGCAGTTAACTCTGTCAAGATGACAGACGAGGAATTATTAAATTTCTAAACTACCTATGCGGCAGTTAACTTGTCGTGTATGCGTGCTTGAAGAAGAAACGATTTCTAAACTACCTATGCGGCAGTTAACAAGCTCAATACTAAAGAAAAAGAGACGTCTATTTTCTAAACTACCTATGCGGCAGTTAACATCGACAGCACGTCCCCCGAAGGGCAGATGATTTTCTAAACTACCTATGCGGCAGTTAACCTAAATACATTCCGCTTGCTGTCTTTGATGACTTTCTAAACTACCTATGCGGCAGTTAACATCTGCGAACGCAAAGTATTAGCCGCTTCTTCTTTCTAAACTACCTATGCGGCAGTTAACATAAGAGACGTACCGTCAACCGTTCTTAGGATTTTCTAAACTACCTATGCGGCAGTTAACTTGAACGTATAGCATCAAACGATCCGCGCAAATTTCTAAACTACCTATGCGGCAGTTAACATTTTGGGGAAACAAGAAACGAAAACATGCAAGTTTCTAAACTACCTATGCGGCAGTTAACTGATCTTCATTTGTGTAAACAGCATTTGCTACTTTCTAAACTACCTATGCGGCAGTTAACAGGTCGTGACGAGTTTTTTAAGCCGGTTTTTATTTCTAAACTACCTATGCGGCAGTTAACTGGTTAAATATCTCGGAGTAGTCCAAATCAATTTTCTAAACTACCTATGCGGCAGTTAACTACCGATAGGGGTATAAGCACAATACATGTAGTTTCTAAACTACCTATGCGGCAGTTAACGGTAAATAGGCGATTAATTAAGGTGTGAAGGATTTCTAAACTACCTATGCGGCAGTTAACTATACACTTTCGGCAATATTGCAATTGTTACATTTCTAAACTACCTATGCGGCAGTTAACCGTTCTTACGCGTAACGAGGCATGTCATAGATTTTCTAAACTACCTATGCGGCAGTTAACAGTTACTGTATACGAAAGCGAGGATTGAATATTTTCTAAACTACCTATGCGGCAGTTAACAATAGCCTCATCAGCAATGGTTATGCTTTTTATTTCTAAACTACCTATGCGGCAGTTAACTGAAGGCATTCTCCATGCTTCGTACAACGGGTTTTCTAAACTACCTATGCGGCAGTTAACATTCGACCGCCGACGTCGTTAAACCGGCAGAATTTCTAAACTACCTATGCGGCAGTTAACATCAGGAATAACCCCCCGGCATGTGAAAAATATTTCTAAACTACCTATGCGGCAGTTAACGAAGTTATCGGTGAGATCACCGTGCAGGTTTGTTTCTAAACTACCTATGCGGCAGTTAACTGTACGGTTGGAATGCCGATATATACACTTTTTTTCTAAACTACCTATGCGGCAGTTAACACATATTGTTTACTTCATAAAAAACTTCACACTTTCTAAACTACCTATGCGGCAGTTAACCAAATTGATTTTGATATTATCCGAAAATTTGATTTCTAAACTACCTATGCGGCAGTTAACGTGTACGGTTGGAATGCCGATATATACACTTTTTTCTAAACTACCTATGCGGCAGTTAACCGTTTTGCCGGATGCAAAAATAAAACCGGCATTTTCTAAACTACCTATGCGGCAGTTAACGTACTCTTTGACCGCCAGCTTATTACACTCGATTTCTAAACTACCTATGCGGCAGTTAACTTTGATAACGGTTTGAACGTAGCCGCGCCTAATTTCTAAACTACCTATGCGGCAGTTAACGATGCTGGAGTGGAAAAAGAAGCCGACAGCACGTGCGCTTATACATCTTTTTCCCACGTTGACCCAAATTTATTCCTGCCTTGAAATATATTGATTTAATCGCATTTTTCAAACGCCATAAAAATTTGGGTTAAAATTCCGGAACGGTTCTGTTATTACTTAAACCATAGGTTCCGCATTCTGTCAAGGCAGATTCTTTTTCTACCTGCTTTTTTATAAAAAGGCTAAATGTTCCTCCGCGGGAAAGGCTTTTCATCTGTATGTACGGCAATCTGGCAGATTTTCTCTTTCCTTGCAGAAGCCGGGCAGCCTCTTCAATCGTTACTCCCGGATGTCTTTTTGCATAGCGTTTCGCTTTTACCCGGATTGAGCCCTCAGGCTGGTACCTGCTATATATGGCATAAGTTTTTCTTTCCTGTACTTTTCTTTCCGGCACTTTCCTTATGCTTGTACAGTGCACATAATCAAGGAGGTGTCCCAGTACTTTGGACAGGTTGAGTCTTTCCAATTCTTGTGCTTCCGCAAAGACACGGATTTTTTCTCCCAGACCTGTTTCCCTATATTCGGGAAATGAAACGGCATAAGGGTTATGTCCGCTTTTATTCTTTTCATCTGCAAAAGCAATATGGAGCTGGGTAAACACTTTGGTCCAAAGGAAGGCAAGCGATACTTCCGCACATGGGAGCAAGGTGATTTCCTGATAGTATTCCATGGCTTATTCCTTTTCGCTCTGACCAAAAACACCGCCGCGGACGAGAACAGCCATGACATAGTTTTTGTCATTTTCATCGTCCGGTTCACTGCCGGTTGACCACTGATCAAACAGGGTATAAAAATCTTTTTTCTCTTTTGGTGTGCGGTAGGCTTTCCCCAGAGTAGTAACCGCGCCATAGGGTTCAATGGCAATCGGTATCCGTCTGCCCTCTTCCTGAGGATACCAAGTGTCGACGGTTCTGATGGCATTGCTGAGTTTCTGCGAGTGCATGGCTGCCGTACCGTCCACATGGTAAAGAACCTTGCTCTTCTTGCCTTTTCCTTTATCAAGAATCAGTTCTTCGCTGGGATAAATTTCCTGTCCTTTTCCCATAAGTGCGAAGGCTTCCACTTCGATCAGAAGGGATGACCTCTTTCCACAGAGAGTTTCGGCAATAAAAGATGCCAATTCTTCCACTTTTTCACGATTCTTATCAAAATCCTTCAAGCTGAAATCATAAATATTAAATATCCATTTTTTATTTTCTTCTTTTATGGATACAATGACCTCCGCTTTTTCCGCCCCTACACGATTTCTCCAAAGGAAGCGTCCATTGGCTATATTCATCGCATAACGGGCTGACAGCTCTTTAAATCCGTTCTGCTCAATAAATTTCTTTCCTATTTCTTCTATCTTTTTATGATGAGTTTCGTTATTGCATGCAGAAGGATGCTCTACACCGGAAAGGACTTTGATTGTAAAGGATAATTTCAATGTGTCATCGTTTAAAGAAATAGAAGCACTGTCTACGGTCTGCAGATTTGCTTTTTCCACTTCCGCATTCAATTTCATGGGATCATTTTTTACACTATCCTTCAATCGGTTGGAAATGGTTCCTCTTACAGATTTTTCTACCAGCATAACGGGACGGGCTGTTTCATTTCTTTTTTCCCAGGTTGTTCCATACATATAGCCATCCGATAAAACAAGTTTCTTTTCAAAAGAAAGTACAGATGCCAGATTTGATTCTTTTTTCGCCATTTTCATTTCCTCCTGGTCATTCCTTATTTTTACAAAGATATAATTGATTGGTTTCTTCATAGGCATAGTGCCACATCATTTCATCTATGTCACGGAACCGATGAGCCATCTTAAATTCACCAAGGGTGACTATGCTTTCTGCAAATCGATGGGGCGTATCCGGATCCCGCTGATTTTTTACTTTCCCCAGCGGAGACAATCCTTTAAATCCTACAGCAAGCGGCGCAATCCATCCGGCCGCCGCCTTTTCGTATTTCCAGCCTGTTACCTTACCGGATTCATCTTTTTCTGCCATCTGATGTACTTTCAGATAGTGAAGCAGCCTGTCCAGACTGTCTTTTCCTTCCAGCTCTTTCGCTTCCATGAGATCCCTGCGTTCAATAGGTATATAACCGGGCATAAGGGTGGAAATCACTTTCCTAACTGATATAGGATTGTCTTCATCTATACGCATGACTTGGATTTTTCTAATATCCAGTATGTCTCCCCCCGCCATTTTCATCCGGGGCAATATTTCCTTTACTGCCTGTTCCAATAATTCCATGTTATTCCCATCTACCTTTTGGGCCTCTATCAGAAGGGATACGGAAAGATGGATTCTCGCATCTTCAATAAATGACGGTCTTTCCCCTTTTTCATTAAGTGGATTTGCCGTTCCTACAAGAGAATTTACATAGTCTCCGGGGCCCTTATAAATCTGCAGATTCGTCTTGTGATATGATACCGCTGTTTTTACAAGTCGTATCCCCTCCAGAGCCGGCTCCCTCCTTTCTCCCAACTTTCGTTCCAGTGCATGGACTGCGCCGAGCCATGCTGTCATAGCAGGTACTCCGATGGTTAAGGTACTGCTCATGGCATTGGCATTATGAATCCGCAGATGGGATATAAGCAGATATGCTTTCATGACAAACTTCTCACCTCCTCCATAAGCACTTTTATCATTGCGTGCCGGATATGTTTCATTTCCTCCTCGCCCAATGATACACGCTGTTCTTTTTTGATCCTTCTATATTTGTAAATAAACCATTTTGCAAAATACTTCCCTGTTTCCTTTGCCCATTCATCTGTCCGTTCCTCTCTATATTGTTCATCAAGCCATATTTTCTGGATCTGCGGCAGATTAAGGAACTCTTCGCCATTGCTCCAGCCGGCAGGCTCTTCCCGTAAACGATAACAGGACTGCAGTATGACATCAATCAGATCACAGACCAGTGCTTCCCTCTTATTCCGAATTTCCGTATTATTCCGTTCCATGAGAAACAACTCATGCAGATTTCGGAACAGGAAGAAATAGGCCCGGTATGGCACTGTTTCCTCAAGGAAATTACGGTGGGGGCGACGTATTTCTTCCCCTTCCACCAGAGCCGGCATAGACATGAGCAGATCCGCTTTTCCCGCTACCCGTGCATTAAAGGCGCTGATATTCTGCGCTTTCGTTCCCCCAAAGCCGATGACTGTCCTCTCCATGATTTCATCACATGCATTCCCATAAAACTCGCTTTTCTCATTACGGCAGTCAAACCTGTGCTGCCTCATATTCCTGCTTCTGCCGTTCAGCACTTGCAGAAGGCTTGAGGACGGCAATACGGTCAACAGATGATACGTCCCTTCTCCGGCAGGAAAGTAAATCTGCCGCAGCCTTCCGTCCGTCGCTGCCGGATCGGCAGTCGCCATCATGCGTTCCACTTCCTGTCTCATTGTATCGAAGGATACGCCCAAAGATTCTACTTCTCTCCTAACGTTTTCATCATTTTCATAGATATGCTTCCATAATGGTCTTCCGTCATCCAATGCATAAAGCAGTAATTTCGCTGCGCCCATGTAAGCGGCAGAAGAATATACGATATCCGTTTCACAGTCCACATTTTCCGTCAGTACATAGGCATTTTGTCCCGCTTTATTTTTTCTCTGCAAATACACTTTCACATCGGGATGGGTGAATTTCCCGACATGTGTCGCCATATCGCATTTGGAAAGCAAAGAAACCGTATCCGCCAGCCACTTCTGTGGCGTTTTCTTTTTCCCTGCCGCCGCTTCCGATATGTACGCTGTCAATCCGCTCAAAATCATCCCTCCTGTCTATTTTCTTCCGTTAACTTGAACATACCTAACTGATCTGAATATTTCCATTCATCCACTGTACTGGATCTCCCGTAGGGTATAGTGATTTCTCCATATCTGCAGGAAATCTCATTCATTTGCACATCCTGCGGCACATCACTTGTATCTGATACGTACCGCCTCAAGGCAGCTTCATAATCACGAATAAGCCATAACCGTCCCTCCATTCCCTCTGTCATACCACTGTAGTCGGTAATTCCTACATTATCTGAAAGCAAAGTCTTCTCCTTTCCCTCATACACAAGAAATTTTCGTACCCCCTCCTCATACACCGCGCAGGCCTTGATTTCTTCCCCATAGCTTTCACGGAAGCGGCTGCAGCCTTGCGGAAGTGCCGTCATCCACCAGTATTCTTCCATCCATCCGTGCATACACTGCGGCCCGCAATCTCCCTTGCAGTTAAAATCCATCATGCTCGCATGTTCCAGATCAGAGAGTTTTGAGAAATATTTTTTATCATCTGGACAGAATTGCTCCTTATCCAACATTTCCGGTTTTAAAATTCTCGGTACCGCATCAATCCTTCTGCCCAACTCCTCTTCATCCACAAGATCATGCATGTCATAACTGTTCAATTTCCGCTTTTTGGTTTCATACCCGGGTTTGCTGTAAGCCGGCTCTTTTCCCTGCCAGGCTTTCAGATTATAGGCCATGATTGCCATATTCTTTTTTTCAAGCGTCCCTGAAACCGGCTGACGATGACGAAGGACACGGCCGGCAAGCTGTATGATGGATCGGTACGACGACGGCTCCACCACTGCCCAATCGAAGTCATGATCACGGCCGACTTCCTCCACCGGTGTTGCTACAAGAATAAATATGATATTCTCCTCCGGTGTGCTGTCCAGATGCTTCCGCACGGTTTCATCCTGAAAATCCACTGTGGCAGACTGCGTCTTTCTTGTGAGCACCTTGTCCAGATACCGCTCCTGCTCATGACGGAGAAGAAGGATCTGCCTGCTGTGGTAAGTCATCACGCGGACAGCTGTCCCCTCGCTCCATCCGCATTTCATGAGGTACAGGCTGACTTTCACACAGGGAGTGATATTTGCCACACGAACTACGCCGAAAGAAATACGCTTCTTTGTTCTTTTATCAATGACATGGTGATTTTCATGCAGCTTTTCTATGGCCTTCCTCATATTTTCAAAATAGGAAGTCTCTTTCGCAGCGTCAGTGTCATTATATTCCGCTCTGCAGGGCTGTATATATCCCTTACGCTTTATCGGTTCTTTCCCCAGATTTTCCACTCGTTTACGGATAAATCGATCATGAATCTTTCGATAAGCCGAATCATCCCCGCTGTCCATCGGTTCCACATCTGTCCTGAACTCATCACAAAGCACAAGAGCGCACTGTTTTTTCCCTGTAAAGAAGGAATTGTAACTTTTCAGTCCCGCCTGATATGCCCTGTACAGACCTTCCGCCAGATCAGGCGGTATCGTCGCTGAAGAGATCGCCACATTTCTTCCGCACAATCCTGCCAAATGGACAAGCCTTGCTATGGCGATGAGATCCTTGGAATTGAAATCATCAATTTCATCAATCACCAGATCCGATGACATCAGCCGCAATGAAGGCAAAATATACCTTCCTCCCCGTGTCGTCTCCACAGCCCCCATCATATGATCGATAGTCGCCGCAAGGACAGGCTTGTATAGAAAGGTTTTATTCTTTTTTGACGTCTTTTCATTTACCGCCACTCCTTTTTTATCTGTCTTATTGAAGAAGATATCCAGAAACCGGGACTGCTCCTCGCTTTCCGTATCCACATACTCCAATTCTTCCGGCAGCAGCGGCTCTTCCGATAAATACCCCTTTCTATTTCCCTTTTTCTCTTTACCTTTATCTGCTTCCTTATTTTCCTCATGCAATTTGGTTACGGCACTGGAACCGATAAGGACGGCCAGATCATTCCTGTCCAAATGTATCCGTTCCCTGTATTCATCACCGGTCTGCAGCGTCAACGTACGGAGGCCGAGGGCAAGGATATACCGGAGCGATTTTCCGTCCGTCGATACAGCCTGCATGATCTTTGCATTGGCAAACGTTTTACCGCAGCCGGTGCTTGCCATATTGACTATAAAATACCTGGCACCATCCCCATTCTTCTCCCGGAATGCTCTGATTTTCTCGACAACTGTATCCTGCCATCTGAAAACTGCCGGACTTTTCTTTGCCAACGCCTTTACATCATAGACGCTCTCCATCTGATCACTGAAATAAGGAAGTCTGTGAGCAATATGGGTTGCCTGTTCACAGACCCTGACCAAATGTTCCTCCAGAAACTGCTTTTTCTTTCCGGTTTTACCGTCTGTATTCGCCCATAAATCATTTTTTGCCCATCGGCCCTTATCTGTTTCCTCAGGCAGAGAAGAAACATAATGATCCGCCAGCATAAGAGACAATCTCGTATAGTGGGCGATAGCCCTGAATGATGATTTGTATGTCTCCCCTCCCATAATATCCATCAGTCTGTCGTAATCATTTAATAACCGGCCGCACCATTTTTTTATGGCCTTCCGCCAAGCTGCCGCATTCTCCACAAGGAGTCCCTCCGGAAATACAAAGCAGCTCCTGCGGCACATAATAGTCTCCTCCGCTTCACTCTCATATCCCCAGGACGCATTCAGACTGGAGAATATACTGTGGAAACTTTTTTTCTCCACATTCACCCAGCCATCCTTAGCCATAGACGGCAGCCTGTGATGAGACAGGATCAACCACATCAGAAATTTTGCAATCGGTGGCAAATGTGCTGCATCCAGCTTTTTCATATCTGCCTGCCCGTTTCCTTTCTCGTCAATTTGCAAATTCTTTTCTATATCCTCTGTCTTTATCTTTCCTTCCGCCAGTACTTTCAGCCATTTTCTGTCATCTTTCTCCGCACCTGCGGCAAAAATAAGCGCTTCAAGAAGCTTGCAAGATACCCATTCATGACGGAAGGGATCCATTTTCAATGTCCCTTTATCCAGTTTTTCCTGAAATAACGCTGATGCCTTTCCCCAGTCATGGAAGAGTGCCGCCACCGCTACCAGCGCTTTTATCAACGGCAGATACTGCCAATCGTTTTCCCACTCATGGTGAAGGATTTCCTTTTGTGTGGAGTGGACAGGCACGATGCCTTCCTCATTAAACATGTCCCGCTTCCCTACAATCCAGACCAGCTCGCTATGGCTCCGTGACCGGATCCAATGACACGCCACTGCTGTACTTTTGGTAGCAGTCCGTCGCAAAAGCGCCTGCACCGTCAGCAATCCCTCTTGCGTAATGACCGTTTTCCACGTATCATTCCCAATTCTGTCTGCAAAACTATCCAGAATCCTCCGCACCGTATAAATAGCCTTCTTCTCGCTCCTGCTCGTAAATATGACCATCATGACCGTTCACCGCCCGCATATAGTCTGCTGCACCGTTTCACTTCATCAAACATAAAATCCAGCGCCTTATGTTCGGTAAACTTCTGTAAGCAGATCTGCCTGAACTCTCTGTCTCTCTGCCCTCTCATGGCACAGATAAAGCTCCATGGCAGGACGATGGCATCCTTGATCAAATCCGCTACATCAAAAACAAGAGCGCCTCGTCTTGTCTTACCATGCATCACCGCGAAGCCGTGAGGAATACCAAGTACCCAGAGAGTCGTTGCCGCCAGTCCGTACGCCAGATAATTCCCATGGTCAAGCAGCCTGTTCGCAGGCTGGTCAGAATTACGCTCCCTCGTGAAATCGACTGTTTCCGTATTCTGTGCCGCATACCTGTAGAGCTTTTTTGTGAATTCCGCCTCCGCCGCCAATACATGGGTCACATCCCCCGCTATTTCCATGCGGCTCTTAAAAACGGAGATCGCTTCTTCTGGCAAAGCATCATCGGTAAAAAAACCTTCATCGGCCAATTCATTGTCTTTATCCCAGACTGTCTGTAAAAAACGGATGCGATTTTTCTGGAACTCCTTTGCCACAGCAAGACGTTTCTTTTCATCAAACCAAAAAGACAGCCACCCCTGCACATATTCTGTCGGTCTGTACTCACTTTGCGGATTCAGCCACTCCACCTCCGTACCGGCAAATAACGGTGTAGCCCCACCACCGCAGAAACCAACAAGTACACCGGCGCCGCTGAGCAGCCGCATTGCCGCCTGTGTCACAGAAGTACCGCTGCCCAAAAGAATTACTGTTGTGTTGGCAATTGGAATATTCCAAAACAAGTTCTCTTTTTTCGTCTCCGTCAAATAAACAATACGTCCATCCTTCTGCATGATCCTGCACTTTTCAAGATAATACAGATTCGCCCGTTTAGAATGAAGAATCGTTTTCAAATCCGACTTGACAATATCCTCTATCATAGCCCTCACCACATTCTTTCCTGCAGAATTTTTACTGCAATACAGATACGTTCTCTTTTGCAATATTCATCAATACCTTACAGTAATAAAGATAATTTAACACCATCCATCCATTTCTGATCGACAGCAATCTACTAATTTCTTTGTTATTGCTTTTCTCATTTTACCCCTTAAGTAAAACCATGTCAAATATAATTATTTATTAAGTGGAATTTATTTGACATGGAAATAATCTTTTATGAAATTCAAACTGCCTATGCGGCAGATAATTATAATCATTCATTAAGTTTTCTAAGCTGCTTATCCAGCAGTTGTCTACATTGTACACCATGATAAAAATAAACAGCAACCACAAGATGTTCTTAATATGGATACATTTGCCGTACTGATTTTTCTATAGCTCAGCTTCATGAATATTTTGATCATCCTTACTTTTCATTATCCAAAACCTTCAACTTTTTCATTCCTTCAGTATTCAAATTCTCCAAAGAAAATAATTAGATTCTTGCCAATTTTCTAAGCACGACCATTCGCTCTTTCCAATCAATCTTTTTACCAATTAAAACTGCATTACAGCTTTCCATATTCGCAAGGACCAATAACTCATTTAGATTTGCACAAGCCCTCATTTTTCTTTCAGATCCGGATTTTCCTCACGCCACTATTTTGCACGTTTATTGAACAACACAACATTTAGCACATCCGCTTCACTTACATATTTGCAGGACAATTGTTCACTTGTTAAATCAGATAAAAGATATCCGTTGACAGCATCTGTGTAAATTTTATAGTTAATCTTTAGAGTTTCTCTATTTAGATTCCAAAGCCCTGAATACCCATTATCGGGGCAAATCCACTCATAGCTTATCCGAGCTGCTATTTTCTATTATGATCATTGAATCTGTCATTATTAAGCTACGCCTCATTTTTATTGCATTCCCCAAAACACTCCACAATCCTTTACTCAAAAACGGCACTGTTTCTCTCAGTGCCGTTTTCTGTTTCAGAAGCAAAGGCGAAAGGAAATGCGCCCTTCTTTCCATGATACGTCTATGGTTCCGTCGAGGAGCTTCACGATGTCGGCAACCATAGAGAGGCCTACGCCGTATCCTTTGATCTGGCTGCTGTGGGAGATGTCGTGGCGGTAGAAGCGTTCGAAGAATTTCGTGTAGTCTATATCTTCTCCTTCTGCAAAATCGTTGGAGATTATTATCGCAAAACCTTTTTCTTTTTTCTCTGTCGTGACTTCCACTTGCACGCTTCCTTTTTCGTCGCAGTATTTCACAGCGTTATCCAGAAGGATGCCGAGGATCTGTCCGAAGAGTTTTTCTTCTGTCCGGACGTGGACGCCGGGTGGTATACGGGTTTCGAGCGTCTTCCCCTGTTCAGCCGCCACCTGTTGGAAGTCGCCTGCGATGGTTTCCGTAGCTTGGGAAATATCCACGTCTTCCAGTTTCATGTTTTCTTTTTCTATTTCCCCGACCCGGGCGAGGGCAACAAGGTCGTTGATAAGGTTCGTCAGGCGTTTCGTCTGTTTGATAATATTCCCTGTCCATTCGCTCTTTCCGCTGACGAGTTCGAGCGCTTCCGTATTCGCCGAAATGATCGCCACCGGTGTTTTCATCTCGTGGCTGGCGTTTGTGATGAACCGTTTCTGGTTTTCCATATTTCTCACGAAGGGCTTGATGGCCTTGCTGGAAAGAAAGGTGATGATGAGGAAGAAGAGAACGATGCAGAAGAGACCGAGCGCCACGGAGTAGCTGAATATAGAGGAGAGGGCGAGGACGTCCCGGGTACAGTCGAAAAAGACAACAAGGGTGTCACCGCTGGCGGTCTGTGTGATTTTATAGTTATAATAGGCCCTGTCTTTAAGGAAGAAATCTTCCGATTTCCCTATCTGGAGAACCCGTATGGCGAGGTTGAAGGCTTCTTTGGCGTTGAATGCGGCGATGTGGTTGACGTTAATGACTTTCGCTTCCTTTTTGTTCGCGTCAAAGAGAATGGAGAAATATCTCGCCTGATAGGAGAATTCAGGTGTTTCTTCCGCCCAGTTCCCGAATTCGAAGAGTCCTTTCTCCTGCGGCGCGAGGTCGGATGGGATAGTGCCGCCGTTCTGCGAAATGATGTCGGTGATGGACGATATTTCATGGTGCACCCTGACGTAGAGGGAGCCATTGATCAGTCCGACGGCAAGGACGATGATAGCCACGACGGATGCGGTGGCCATCCATATAAATTTGCGGTGGAGCCTGCGTATCATATCCATAGGAGTACCTTCTGTTTCTATATGTCAATCAGCGGGAGATGATCTGGAGGCGGAAGTCGCCGTTTTTCTCTCCTGCTATCCGTATATTTCCATGAACGGCCTCGATTTTTTCTCTGAGGTAGGAAATATACATCCAGACGATGCCGATATCCATGTCCGTTTCATCACTCCAGACATAGCGGAAAAGCTCATCGGTAGAAATAGTTTTCCCTTCGTTCATCATAAGGTAGGAAAGGAGCTTCGTTTCCTTGCTCGACAGGCGGACGGAACTGGTGCAGGAAAGTTCTTGCTCCGCCACATCCAGCTCGACATCGCCTTTTTTCAGCTTAGTCGGCGTGAATTCGCCCATGCGCCTTGTCATGGAACGGATGCGGGCGAGCAGTTCCCCCATGGCGAACGGTTTAGCGAGGTAGTCATCCGCACCTGCGTCAAGGCCCATGATGCGGTCTTCTACCTCCGATTTGGCGGTCAGCATGATGACCGGCGTCATATCACCGCTGTCACGGATACGTTTCAGCGCTTCAATACCGTCTATTTTCGGCATCATGATATCGAAAATCATACAACTGTAGGAGTTCTCCCTCGCCTTTTCCGTAGCGGCGAGCCCGTCATAGACGGCGTCCACCTCGTAGCCGAAATGTTTCAGCACCGCCGCAAGGGCATCTGACATAGCCTTTTCGTCTTCTGCTATCAATATTTTCATTCTGTTCCACCTTCTTCACGGATAAGTTTACGAATCGTCTGCATGGAAATATCGCAGGATGCCAGTTCATCGGCACAGCGTTTCAGCTCCTGCTCAATGAGCGGCGCATTCCTGATATGGTGCTTATATTTCATGCTCCAGACTCGCCCACGAATCCATAGCGATGGTGCGGAGCTGTATTTCCACAAAAAATGACCCGGATTATCTCCGCGAACGTCCTCATACGGCGCCTCAACCGACAGGATCATATGGTAGCTGCGGTACCCATTTGATTTCACATCCAATATATAATCCTTTTCTTTCACCACGGTGATTCCCGGCAAGTCTTTAATTCGTGAAATATTTTTGTAAATATCGTCGATAAAGCGGCAAACAACACGGAACCCGATGGCATCCCGCACCTCGCAGAGCGCCGAACAAGGGGTAAGCGGCAATCCCCGCGCCTCCAGCTTCGCCTGCATGCTCTTCTCCGATTTCAGCCGGTAACGCAGATGCTCATAAATCAACTCCCCCGAATCATCCTTATGTGCCTTCGCATACCGCTCCATGGAAGCTGCCATCATCCGCATGACCGCCTCTAAAGAATCCTTGTACTGTCCATATATATCCATATGATAAACCTCTTTTACATAAGTATGCCTAAATTATAGCACAGGAAAAACGGCCCCTGACAAAAAAGCCCCCTCCACTTCGCCACATACGCCCTGCAACATCAGCCGCGCAACACAAAAAGCTAACCCCCATCAGACGTCAGCCATAAAAAAAGAACTATGAAATATATAACCTGCCTATACGGCAGATAACGCTTGTCTATCTCATATTCAGCGGCACCACAGTTTCTAAACTGCCTATACGGCAGATAACATTTAATTTCATAATCAGAATCATTATAAGGATTTCTAAACTACCTATACGGCAGATAACATTTCGAGGTCAAAGGCAGGCTATTAGAGACTTTTCTAAACTACCTATACGGCAGATAACTTGATTAGAGCAAGGCTCAAGGAAGGATTCACTTTCTAAACTACCTATACGGCAGATAACATGAAACGTTCATCCTCCTTGCGGACAATATCCTTTCTAAACTACCTATACGGCAGATAACGGCCGCAGGTGACACATGCAGTTCGGATGAACTTTCTAAACTACCTATACGGCAGATAACGTTCCCAGTATTCTATAATTCAAAAAGCCAGATTTCTAAACTACCTATACGGCAGATAACATATACCCAGCGAGGTGGAACTTTTCAATGTATTTCTAAACTACCTATACGGCAGATAACTGTAAAAAATAAAAAGATATTGCGATACTGTCTGGCCGTATCCTTTTTTCTTTATCTTATCCCAAATTTATCTTCTTTTTCAAACATATAGGTTTTATCGCATTCCCCAGTGTCCATAAAAATTTGAGTTAAAATTTAGTATTCAATACTTTCCTCTATCCTCCGTCATACCTTTTATAAAACCAGTTCGCAATAAATACCTTATGAAGCAAAAGCGTAAGCAGAAAGCCTTCTTCTTTATAAGGAGGTAGTCAGCAAAGCCGAACAGAAGATGCTCGCTTGCCGAGATAACTCAAATCGTAAAAGAAAAAGTTCACCGTTTGCCTCACTACGGGTACAGATCCTTCACATGTCCTACTCCCTTCAAATTTATGCATGCAAATAGGAAGCCCCAGCATATGAAAAAGACACCTACATTTGTAAGTGTCTTTTCCTTTATCAGCAGCTTCCTATCCTCCCGGGCCGCTTCCGGCCAAGTACTTTCGGCGTTTGTGAGCTTAACTTCCGTGTTCGGCATGGATACGGGTGATCCTCACAGCTATCGCCACTGTTTCTCTGAGAGCCTGTTCTCTCAAAACCATATAGAAGAAGTCCTGAAGTTATTCGCTTGTCTCGGTGTTTCTAAGTTAAGACCTCGACCTATTAGTTTTATGTCGCTCCAAGCCTTGCGGCTCTTCCACTCATAACCTATCTACCTCATCGTCTGTAAGGGGTCTTACTCATTGCTGATGAGAAGTCTCATCTTGAGGTTGGCTTCGCGCTTAGATGCTTTCAGCGTTTATCCTTCCCGGATGCGGCTTTCCAGCCGTGCCACTGGCGTGACAACTGGGACACCGTTGATCCGTCCACTCCGGTCCTCTCGTACTAGGAGCAGCTCCTCTCAAACTTCTTGCGCCCGCGATGGATATGAACCAAACTGTCTCACGACGTTTTGAACCCAGCTCGCGTACCACTTTAATGGGCGAACAGCCCAACCCTTGGGACCTACTCCAGCCCCAGGATGTGATGAGCCGACATCGAGGTGCCAAACCTCCCCGTCGATATGAACTCTTGGGAGAGATTAGCCTGTTATCCCCAGGGTAGCTTTTATCCGTTGAGCGATGGCCTTTCCACTCAGTACCACCGGATCACTAAGCCCGACTTTCGTCTCTGCTCGACTTGTTGGTCTCGCAGTCAAGCTCCCTTCTGCCTTTGCACTCTTCGGCCGGTTTCTGTCCGGCCTGAGGGAACCTTTGGGCGCCTCCGTTACTCTTTCGGAGGCGACCGCCCCAGTCAAACCGCCTGCCTGAGAGGGTCCGCAGGGTCGTTACTCCTCGCGTTAGAATCTCAGCAACAGAAGGGTGGTATCCCAACATCGGCTCCGCACCGCCCTAGGGCAATGCTTCGGCGCCTCCCACCTATCCTGTGCATCTGTCACCGGGATTCAATCTCAAGCTGCAGTGAAGCTCCATGGGGTCTTTCTGTCCAGTCGCGGGTAACCTGCATCTTCACAGGTATTTCAATTTCACCGGGCCCCTCGTTGAGACAGTGCCCAAATCATTACGCCTTTCATGCGGGTCGGAACTTACCCGACAAGGAATTTCGCTACCTTAGGACCGTTATAGTTACGGCCGCCGTTCACCGGGGCTTCAGTTCGATGCTTCGCTTTCGCTAACTTCTCTCCTTAACCTTCCGGCACCGGGCAGGCGTCAGCACCTATACTTCAGCTTTCGCTTTCGCAGGCACCTGTGTTTTTGGTAAACAGTTGCTTGGGCCTCTTTTCTGCCGCCCCTTTTAGCTCTGAGCGTTTCTGCTCTTCACTGACAGGGGGCCATCCTTCTCCCTAGGTTACGGATGCAATTTGCCGAGTTCCTTAACGAGGGTTTTCCCGCGCACCTTAGGATTCTCTCCCCGCCTACCTGTGTCGGTTTACGGTACGGGCGGATCTTGTCTCGCTAGAAGTTTTTCTTGGCAGTGTGGGATCCATGAGTTCGTCAAAGTTTCCTTTAACTCCCCATCATGTCTCTGCTTTTAGCTGCAGGGGTTTTCCTCTGCTGCAACATACGCACTTGGACGCGCTCTTCCAGCCGCGCGATCATGTGCCCTCCTGCGTCGCTCCTTCGCTCGATCGACTTGATCCGGTACAGGAATTTCAACCTGTTGTCCATCGCCTACGCTTCTCGCCTCGGCTTAGGTCCCGACTTACCCTGAGTCGACGATCGTTGCTCAGGAACCCTCGGGCTTTCGGTGGAAAGGATTCTCACCTTTCTTTTCGATACTCATACCGGCATTCTCACTTCTTATTCGTCCACATGTCCTTCCGGTCATGCTTCTTCCTTATAAGAACGCTCCCCTACCCATGATATTGCTATCATGCCATAGCTTCGGTTCCGTGCTTGAGCCCCGGACATTTTCGGCGCAGCGTCTCTCGACCAGTGAGCTATTACGCACTCTTTAAATGGTGGCTGCTTCTGAGCCAACATCCTGGTTGTTTATGAAATGCCACATCCTTCGCCACTTAGCACGGCATTGGGGACCTTAGCTGATGGTCTGGGCTGTTTCCCTTTTGACTGCGGCCCTTATTAGTCGCAGTCTGACTCCCAGGTATGATTGCAGCCATTCGGAGTTTGACTGGGTTTGGTAACCGGGTAGGTCCCTCTCCTGATCAGTGCTCTACCGCCTGCAATCTTTTCCCTGAGGCTAGCCCTAAAGCTATTTCGGGGAGAACCAGCTATCTCCACGTTCGATTGGAATTTCACCCCTACCCACACCTCATCCTAACCCTTTTCAACGGATATAGGTTCGGTCCTCCACACATTTTTACCTGTGTTTCAACCTGGACATGGGTAGATCACTGTGGTTTCGGGTCTACGCTTCCTGACTTGCGCCCTCTTAAGACTCGCTTTCGCTTCGGCTCCGCATTTCCTGCTTAACCTTGCCAGGCTTCGTAACTCGCCGGTTCATTCTTCAATAGGCACGCCGTCGACCTTATTATTAAGCGGTCTCCGACTGCTTGTAAACATACGGTTTCAGGTTCTCTTTCATTCCCCTCCCGGGGTGCTTTTCACCTTTCCCTCATGGTACTATGCGCTATCGGTCGATATCTGTGTTTTGCCTTGGAGGGTGGTCCCCCCTGCTTCCCACGGGATTTCTCGTGTCCCGCGGTACTCTGGTGCCATCTCCGCGTTTCTCTTTTTCGCCTACCAGGCTTTCACTGTCTTTGGCACTGTTTCCCAACAGTTTCGGCTAAGGTTCTTCGCGGGTCTGATGGTCCTCAACCCCGGTAAAGTTTCCTTCACCGGTTTGGGCTTCTTCCCTGTTCGCTCGCCGCTACTTGGGGTATCTCGTTTGATTTCTTTTCCTCGGGTTACTTAGATGTTTCAGTTCGCCCGGTTCCCTTCTCATGCTCTTGGGCATGGATGGCTGTGTATCATCACAGCCGGATTTCTCCATTCGGATGTCTGCGGGTCGCCGATTATTTGCATCTCTCCGCAGCTTTTCGCAGCTTGTCACGTCCTTCGTCGGCAGATATCGCCAAGGCATCCACCGTATGCTCTTAGTATCTTAACTTACGTTTTTTACCTTGACTTTTGTTTCTTTTCCCCGGGGAAAGGGTTCCCTCTCTCCGGGTTTCCTTCAGTACGCCAGAAAATTTTTCTCTTTCGTGAAATCTTTTCTTTCGTTTCTTCTTCTATACAGTTTTCAAAGAACAGTTGAGAGTTATGGTTCTCTCAAAACCGAACAGTACTTCGAGATTTCCGATGTCCGACCTACACGTTCTTAAGGTTTCTCTTAAGCGTGTCTCCTTAGAAAGGAGGTGATCCAGCCGCACCTTCCGATACGGCTACCTTGTTAC
>OJMP01000711.1_pt1 | contig 29061 bp, 21 predicted proteins | sample 1597311 | NCBI WGS metagenome assembly OJMP01 (sample SAMEA2452134, study PRJEB22498) | human gut metagenome | biome: human feces; feature: human gut; material: feces | place: Australia | collected 2012 | reverse complement strand
TAAGCCATCTATAATATCAAAGAAATCCTCACCAACATGATAGGTCATCTGAAGATTTTGTACATCCTCACAATTATGAAAACGAGAGGCATTTTCAACCTTTACTCTTTTTGCTGTCAAATAACGGTATATCTGTCCAAACACTTCGGGACGGCATGCAATTTCACTAGAACATGCATCAATTCCCTTAATATGTTGATTAATCTCTCCATTTTTGTCCAACATCGCCACTATACTTCTTGCCTGGCGTGCTGCCATTTTGCGTACATTGTTATTTCGAGGCACTCCATCCTTAAATGGTCTATCAAACAATTTAGGGAAATGCAAAACATAGTAGTTATCACTTTGTTCATCTGAAAAACGTATTTGCTCATCCAATATCTTAATATACTTCTTCAGATCGCCCTGAGACTGCTGAACCATTATTCTTGTTTCAAATGATTTGATATGATTTTCTTTCTGTGCCGCAGTCACCGCCAGTCGCTGTGCTTCTGCATTATACTCATCATACTTATCAAACAGCTGGTTCTTTCTGTTCTGATATTCCGAGAAATTATTAAATCCCACACCTTGATTAATCTGTATCAATTCACTTCGAAACTGATGTTTGATCAGAAGATACATATAAAACATCTTCTGTTCATACAAAGAAAGCCTGCTTTCCTTATTGTTCTGATAAATCCGGAAAAAACAGTTGTATAAAAAAGCCCTTTCACCGGAAAGCAGCCGATTGTCTGACTCCGCTTGAACATCATAAAAAGACTTCGACATTGCATAGTCCAAGCATTTTTCCGTCTTGTCCGGCTGTTTTATGCGAATTCCATAGATTCTCCGCAGAGATGTTACTAAAATCTGGATTCTGTTCACTAAAGGCATTCTGCAAAAAGCTTCAAAGCTTTCCTTTGTATCCCTCAAGTCATCAGTATCGCTTCCATCAACCATTTTTTTAAAAAGCAGTGCCCTGATCATTGCAGCATAGCAAATGCGTTCTTTCCAGGACAGCACATTATCGTCTATTCCTCTGGAAATATTGAAATTACGATTCACCTCAAAATTATTTCTAATTTTCAGGAACGCTTCAATCTGATCCGGATGATTCATCAGGCTTGCCCAAGATAATGCAAAGGACTGTGTTGATCCATTTAAATGGAAATGATTCTCCGCCGTTCCTCTCCTTAGCAGCACATTCAGTTTCACATCATCTGTCTGTATTACTGCAGGCCATGTAAAGCGATGCCTCTTTTCCGTTGCAAAATTGTTACATGCTCTATAAGCCAGCCACGCAGTCGTAAAAAGATCCTGACCTAACCGTTTCGATATCGAATTCCATCCGAGAATACATTCCATTTGAACTGCAATATTACCGTCCCGGGTTGTCAGAACCCTTTCCGCATACTGGTACAGCAGCGAAAATATCCCATGTTCTTCGCTGCTGTCAGCTATCATCTTATACTTATATGTAAGTTCGTCCTCCGAATATTCTGTCAAAACGCCATAGGCTGTGTGAAGATAATCCTTCCTTGGATATAATAAAATGCTTTTGTCCGTATCCATATGCATTTTTTTCAATGCGTTTTCCGGCAAAGTTTTGCGAAAGATTATATCCAGATCTTCCCTCATCTGGTGCATATTATTCCCCCTAGATTGCTTATCATATAAGTACTTTTCTATTCATCCTGTTTGCTTGATGAAGATTTTTCATTTGCAGGTTTCTTTTTCTTTTCTGCAGAGGGCGATGCAATATCTATTTTTTTGAATTCGTTTCTTGCACCCTGCAGCAATTTTGAAATTTCTCCCCACCAGTCCGTTGTCTTGTCCTTCTCCAGTTCCTCGCTCACCTGAATCTTTAATTTGGCTAAAATTTCCGATGAATCAACAATGATTTTTAAAATTTCATTTTTTTCCAACTCTGCTTTTTTAATACTATCCTTTTGGTCATTTATCCGTGTCGGATCCAAGGGCAATCCAGGACTCAATATATTCCCTACAATCTTCTCTGCCTCTTTTCTTTTTTCTTCTAAGTCACCTTCCTCAAAGAGCCATTTATATATTTCTCTGTACTCTGCATAAAACGTCTGCATATTATACTTATTAAGCAAAAATACAATATCTGCTCCTTTTAATTGTTCTGTCAGAAGATTCATTAACTGCCCCTCGAGATTATTTGTAATCTCCAAGTAACTCAGTCCCAATTCATCGTTCTTATCTTGTAAAATTTTATAATTTCCCAAAATTTCATCTATCCAATTTGTTTTCTGTTTTTGGGGCGTATTCTGCTCGGCCTTCAAAATCCCCTCTAACACTTTAGCACAAATACTTACGTTTGATATAATACACTGCGCAGCAATCCAAATATCTCTACTTTCTTTGCCGATTTCTATAGTTATTTTATCAGACTCTTCCTTTCCTTCTGCTGTTTTCCTTAAATTTACACCTTTTCTATAATGTGTATAGTGTGCTCCTCCTTTTCTGACTATATAATCCCAGGGGCTTAACGCATCAAACACCATCTGCTGTTCTCCTGCTTTACGGAAAAAAAGTTTTTCCTTCTGTGTATATGCCTCCGGGTATAAGCTTTCCGGAATGAAAAATTTATACAACATATATTTTCCACTTGTTGCATCCCATAACGAAATATCCGGTGTTTCAGCTTCCATTCCCAAAAAATTTGCTATTTTATTATACAGCTTACGAGTGTTAGGCTCCTTATTCTCCAAACTTTCTCGTAATGCTTCTGAAAACCATTCATTTAGAAAAATAGTCATGAACATACAAAATTCATTATTAACATCTAACGTATCCTTGAATTTAGCCTTCTCTGTGACCCGTCCTTCCGTGTTAATCAAGTAAATGAGTAATTCCTTATATGTCCATCCTATCTTTCCGGTTTTCTTTTTGCTTTCAATTCTATCTACATTCTTTTTAAAGTCGGTATACTCCTGATGTGACATATGACTCATAGCCCAACTCTCTAAGAAGTAACTTTTGAATACTCTTATATTATTTTTGAGTTTGTCTGCCTCTATTTTTGCTTTTTCGAGATCTTCCCCATATAATACATCCCAGTCAATTGCAGGACGCTGTCCAAATTTTTTCAGGAACTGAGTCAACTCTCTCATCGTATTAGGCAGACAATCATCCGAACTGTCGTCCTCTCTATGAATCACGATTCCTGTTTGATCATATATCAGCTTTCCCAGTTGCTTCCGGATATTCGTACCCTCTTTTGTGCATCCACTTAAAATACTCTGTGATCTATTGTCTTCATCAGCATAGTATTCCAACGTCAATGAATCCCATTCCTGTTCTGTCATCTTATCCAGTTCTGGCAGTTCAATAATATGATTCACAGGTATCAGTTTCAAAAGATATCCCGCCGCCAATCTACTGCATTCTTCCTTGGCATTCTCTGTCTCATATTTCAATAGTTTTTTATTGGTTCCAAGATACCGCTGATACATAACATGTGCCAGTTGGGTATGATCCGCCGCCATCAAGATAATAACGTTCGGCAACACAAGGTAATTTCTGATTTCTTCGCAACAACGATATATGTCTGCGACACAAGTATCCACATCATCTATAGGAATCACTAAGAATCCCTTTCCTTCATATTTTCCTTTCTGGGGCAAGCATGCTCCAAGAAAAAGATCTATTAATTCCTTAAGATTCTTTTTAAGTCTGCTGCTGCTTCCTAAAGTTGCCAATTCCTCTAAATCATCTACAATTTGATTGTCTCGTCGAGTTCCATTAATGTAATCTATCCCCCTATAGCACTTTTGAAACAGATCCAATATTCTTTCTCTCTGCTGAACTTCTTCATCATTTTCATATTTCTTTTCCAGTTTGTAAAAAAGCCGTGAAAGAACAACTCTTACAATAGACTCTCCTCCATCTAAAGCAGCCGGATCAATCGAATCCAACACAATGAATTTATCATCTGTCACGCTACTATCTTCTTTATCTTTTTGCCCTTCCACTAGTAATCTAGCAAAAGATTTCATGGCTGTCGTCTTTCCCTGACCACGCTGTGCACAAAAAGCTATAATATTATTAGGTGTTCTCTGAAAGGAGTTGTTTGAGCATTCAATACTATCCTGTTTCTTTTCCTGTCGCTTCACCTCACAAACAATCTCACGAACCATATCTTCTGCATCCGCATAGACCTCTGCAAAAAACATATCCTCCGAAAATTCCGTCTCGATCTTAGCCCTGTTTTCGTCCCCTTGAAACACAATTATTCTCATATCGTAACCTCTTTCGTTTTTTATTTCATAAGTACTTCCTTCACATATCGTTCAAAGCCACTCCAATATCCGTAACTATTAAATACAAGTTCTAATTTCCTGTTTATTCTCTGTGTTTCAGTATCTTTATTATTTATGACATCATTTCCGTAATAGATATCCCATTCGTCCGGGTTTTGATCATAATAATATAAGTACTTAACAAACTTTTCTACTGACTGGCACTCTTCCTGTGACATTCTACTATACGAACTGTTACAATAATCATTTGCTATTTTCCACCACTCTAATCCTCGCTTCTCACAATAATTATAAATTTTCGCCAATAGCGGAATATACTCTTTCATTTTGCTGGGATATATTAATAAAGACATTTCCCCTGCCTTTGCTCGTTGGATAAATCCCTTCGTAGATTCCTCTCCCGAGCCGTAAGATGATACACTAATCATTCCTCTATCCATCATCTGTAGGATATAAGCTATCCCAAGTCCCATTTCCTCCTGAGATTTTCCATTAAACAATTCATTTATCATTTCTCCGCAGTTATGCGTATGCCTCAGTTTTTTTCTTTCCGAATAGAACACCGGATTTCCAGCAATTAATCGAGCCCTCTCCTCCTCTTCCGCAGCAATCGTCTCCCAATACTGTTCCAGAGAATTTACGATATCTTTCTCCTGCATCCTTCCTGATGAATCCTCATTCGCTTCTGTAATATAATTTTCCTTCTCTAAGCTATCCAATATCAGATGATCAATATCTATTCTTTGACTTACTGCCATCTCCAAAATTATCCTGCGTAGATATTTAAGATACTCTTCCGTTTCATTCAAATTCGATATATTATAATTGCGTCCTATTATTTCGTAATCTTCTAAAGTTTCTTCCGGAATATCAACGTCCAATTGTGCATACACGTTTCCCATTAACATCAAACTTAAAATCAACGTCAGCCATTCATCAAAGCTTCTTTTATTTTTTAAACTTTCCACATATTCCATATACCGGATATACTTATCCAGTGTTTCATCCGATCTAGTATAATTTTGAAGCTTTTCTTTTATATTATCCCATAGGCACTGTGTTTCTGTCTGTGACAGATCCGGCAGGAATGCAAAAGGCAGAACCCTGCGTCTTCCATCAAACATATCAAGCATTCGCAGTGTCATAATCCCTTTGACTTGGCTTCCACATTTTATGAATTTTATATTTGAAATTTCTTCAATATTATGATATTTCGTTCTATAAAGATGCCCTTCTGGTCGCTTATTCTCAATTTTTTCTTCCAGCAGCGCCCCCACTACATCTGTATAAATATAGGAAACATTTGCCTTGCCCGAATGAGAAATCAAATTTGATATTTCATGGGAAAAATCATGTAGTTCCTTTACTGTCTTTTGAGCACAACTATGGACTTTCAGCATATATCTTTCCAACAAAACTAAGCCTTCATCAGGTTTTACGATTACATGAATTTTTATAGCTCTCGTAAACTCATTTCTAAAGGCTTCCTCATCTGCTTCCGGATCCAACTTCTCAAGTTCTTCCCATATCTCATTGCACAATTTTATAAGGAAAAAATTGATGTTTCTCCCATGAACCAGACAATCCTCACATATTAATATGTTTGGCAGGCGATGATGCTGCAAATAAAATAACGCAAGTTCACGACTTCTTGAAAGAATCGCTGCATCCGTAAGGAACAAAGCTTTGCTTTCTTCCTCCATTTTCTTACGGATTATTTGACTTACAATCTGTGCGACCAGGTATGCTCTACGGACAATAAATACAACGAAGTCCCAGTCCGGCTTCAATGTATATTCATACCACTCTTTAGCCAATGAAAAGTTGTCATCATCTAAGTAGGTTATCACTATTTCTTCATTCACTTTTAAACCTCCTCAACATCTATATCTCCGCCGACCTTCTTGCGAAACATGCATACACGTATCCGTGTGTGTCTATATACATATAGAGGAACAGACACAACTAATGACTCTCCCCTCTATGATTATTATCCCTAATGCCTATTTATTCTATGCTTTCCCGTATTACTACAGTTATTCTTATAATAGCCTACTTGCGCTATTCTGGCAATAACTACATACGAGAATTTATCACAAATCAGGCATTTACAATTTTTACAAACCTTCTGCCACTTCTACCAGATATTTTCCGTAATTGGTCTTAAGCAGCGGCTCTGCCAGCGCCAACAGCTGCTCTTTATCAATGAATCCGCGCTTGAATGCGATCTCTTCGATGCAGGAAATATACAGTCCCTGTCTCTTCTGGAACGCTGCCACGAAATCTGCGGCATCCAACAAAGCATCATGATTACCGGTATCCAACCATGCGAACCCTCTTCCCAGCGTCTCTACCTGCAGGGTACCTCTGTTCAAATACTCGTTGTTGATGCTGGTGATCTCGATTTCTCCTCTTGCAGAAGGTTTTACATTCTTTGCGATCTCAACGACATCGTTGTCATAGAAATACAATCCGGGAACCGCATAATTGCTCTTGGGATGCTCCGGCTTTTCTTCGATGGAAAGTGCCTTGCCGTTCTCGTCGAATTCCACCACACCATACTCTCTGGGATCACGGACATAATATCCGAAGATCGTTGCTCCTTTTTCTCTGGCCGCCACACGCTGCAGCACCTGTGAGAAGCTCTGTCCGTAGAAAATATTGTCTCCCAGTACCAGTGCCACTCTGTCATCACCGATAAAGTCCGCACCGATGATAAAAGCATCCGCCAGTCCTCTGGGCTGTTCCTGCACCGCATATTCCAGATGCATTCCCAATTGGCTTCCGTCTCCCAGCAGTTCCTTAAATACCGGAAGATCTCTCGGGGTGGAGATGATCAAAATATCTTTGATATTTGCCAGCATCAGTGTTGACAGCGGATAATAGATCATGGGCTTGTCATACACCGGCATGATCTGCTTGGATATTGCTTTTGTCAGGGGATAAAGTCTGGTTCCGGAACCTCCCGCCAGTATAATTCCTTTCATTTCGTCCTCCGATCCGCCCTTTTCGGGCTTCTTTTTACTTGTTTTTTAACACACCGAATGGGAACGACGTTCATCGTTCCCATTTAACAGGTATTCTTTACTTTTCTTCGTACATCTCATTGTAGTACTTCTGGTAATCACCGCTGGTCACATTATTCATCCAGTCTTCATGCTCGAAGTACCAGGCGATGGTCTTGCGAATGCCTTCCTTGAACATGGTCTCGGGATACCAGCCGATCTCTGCCTTGATCTTGTCCGGTGCAATGGCATATCTTCTGTCATGTCCCTTACGATCCTCCACGTAAGTGATCAGGTCGTTGTTAATATGTGCCTTGCGGGGATCGGAATCCGGAAGCATCTCCTGCAAAGTCTCAATGATAATGTGGATGATCTCGATATTCTGCTTCTCATTATGTCCGCCCACATTGTAGGTTTCGAACAGTCTTCCCTGTTCCTGTACCATATCGATAGCCTTAGCATGGTCTTCCACATACAGCCAGTCACGGACGTTCTTACCGTCACCGTAGACCGGAAGCTTTTTGCCATGCAATGCATTATTGATGATCAGAGGGATCAGCTTCTCAGGGAACTGGAAAGGACCGTAATTGTTGGAGCAGTTGGTAATGTTGGCCGGGAAATGATAGGTATCCATATATGCCTTTACCAACATGTCCGAACTTGCCTTACTTGCAGAGTAAGGGCTGTGGGGATCATAAGGTGTCGTCTCATAGAAAAATGCATTGTCATCATCGGGAAGAGAACCGTATACCTCGTCCGTGGAGACATGCAGGAACTTCTTGCCTTCCTGGAAGCTGCCGTCAGGAAGCTCCCATGCTGCCTTGGCACAGTTCAGCATGACAGCCGTTCCCAGTACATTGGTCTGTACGAAGATCTCCGGATTGCGGATACTTCTGTCCACGTGGCTTTCCGCTGCGAAATGTACCACACGGTCGATATCGTTCTCTGCAAAGATCTTGCTGATGGCTTCCTTGTCGCAGATATTTGCTTTCACGAAGGTGTAATTGTCACGTTTTTCCACATCCTTCAGGTTTTCAAGATTGCCTGCATACGTCAGGGCATCCACGTTGATGATGCGGATCTCATTGTCATATTTCTTAAACATGTAATGAATGTAGTTGGAACCGATGAAGCCGGCTCCGCCTGTTACTAGATATGTTCTCATTGTTTTCCTCTTTCTACAATTGTTTAATTTTTTTATTCCTCTCGGCAACATCATATAGCCCATCTACTATCGTCTTAATTCATTTTATATTACTTATCTTAAATATTTTAATCATTTTGCGACTACTGTAATGTTCTACTTAATAATTTTCTAAATTCCGTTATTATAAATTCAACCATTATAGCCAACACACATACTGATACAACATACACAATAGCCATGCTCCCATATTTCTTCTCTGGGAAATATGTCTTCATAAGATAGCATATTCCATAGTGAATCACATATATGTTTAATGATATTTTCCCTAAATAAATTATGATATTTTCCAAACTTACAATTGAATATTTGGGTGTTCTCACATATATACTTCCAATACATACTGCAAATACATAGGGATACATCACTTCATCATAATAACTTATATCATTTCTACACACAACTAATCCAACCATTAATATCAAACTTATAATTGTCAGAATAATTGATTCTTTGCCCCCCCCTGTCTTGCAATTTATTGTATAGTACGCAAAAATACCAAGACTCATTCCAGCTATAGCTCGTAGTATTCCAATTGTATACCAATTTTCATAAGGAATCCATTGTGACAAATTTCCATATGTATTCATTATATGGGAATATATAGCAATAGGCGCTAGTACTGACACAATATTTGTTGTAAATTTTCTATGATTGCACAACAAATAGTGCAAAATAAGGCTAGCTGCCAAAAGTGCCGGAATATATGATGTAACACCATTTATAGTTGGTGCTGTCTGCTCTATGCCTGACAATTGTAAATAGGCTATTTCCCATTTGCTATGCCATAAGAGTTTTAAAGTATTCCGACAACCTTCTATTTGGCAGACTTTACAATATACTATAAACGAAAAAATAAACCCAATCAAATATGAAGGATACATTTTTTTTGCCTGTCGAAATGTATATTCAACAGAATTCATTATCCCATTTCCTTGCAGTTTTCCTTCCGTATTCCGTGCCAGAAAAAAACCACTTAGCACAAAGAAAAACTCTACCCACAAATAAAAATGTTGCAAAAAAACAGGTGTTCCAATATATATCCATTCGAAATGAAACATAGCTATTCCAATAGTTGCTACAAATCTTAATAATTCAATTCGCCAATCCCTAATTTTTCTCTTCTCCATTATATCCACTTTTCATCACATATTGTATACACTCTATTATGAGTGCTTTACCATCATAACATATTCATGAGATACTCCCCCAATATTCACATTTCTTTGTATCTTATCTCAGGTGGTCCTCATGAACACTACTAAAAAGTTACAGCAGTCCAAACTCAGCTAGTTGGCTATCCTTTGCGAAGAACAATCCGTAAGTGGTCTAACGGTCTAACAACCATCAAGCAGTGATATAATCAAAACTGCTATACTGTTCACACTTACATGATTTCCAATTTTTGTTTTTTCCCGAATTGTCACTTGATGACCTGTTTGAAATCCTTCGCCAATAATAGAGTTCGTATAAATTATTGAACCACTTCTAATCGACGCCTCTTGCCCAATTATAGCTTCCTTCTCTATTACACATTTTTTCCAATATAAGATTTAAAATTTTCAGTATATATCCACTCAAAACATAACTCTACCTATAGTTACTATAAATCTTAATAATTCGCTTCTGTAATCTCTAATTTTCTTCCCCTTTATACACATTTGCTATCACATATATAGCTCCAGCCCCTAAAATTCCTATAGCACTAATCGTGAACAAAATTAACGTAATATCATGTAGCAAGAAAACGCTTATAGCCAGTAATAAATCAACAATCAATAGTACAACTACAGGTTTCTTCGTTTTACCAACTCCTACAACATAATTTACCATTATTGTATATAAACTAAGTGATAACGAAATAATGCTCACATAAATCACATATTTTGATGCCTGTAAATATTCTACTCCGTAAAGAATTTCTATGAAAAAATTCTTAAATAGGTTAATAGGTATCATGGATACTGCTGCAAAAGCTATCATAAGCACAATTGCTTTATTTAAAGTCCTTTTTCTTTCCTTGTATGTCAAGGCGCCATCCGCAACTGATGGCAACAAAACAGTTCCAAGAGTTGTCGAAAAATAATATATGATCCTCCCAAATAAAAGTACCGCACTGTACAAACCGCTTTCTGTCTCATTGCCATAGTATCGCACAGAAAGTAAATCTATATTCATGTACAGCATAAGGCTCATATTCAAAAACAATATATTTATGTCTTCTCTTGTATAAATATGTTCTTTTCCTTTTAATTTCTCTTTATCACTTTCAATAATTCTATACGCTTTAATATGACCATATATAGCAGTGATAACCACCCCAAGAATCATTAAACCTAAAACAACATATAGACGTAACTTATCCTCCTCAGAAAATAAATATGCTCCTCCTATAGCTAGTAACTTATAAATCGGAATAAACAATGAATATATTCCAACCAAAATAAAGCATTTTTTTCCTGAAAAAACGCCTGAATAAAGCGGTTGAAAATATCCAAATGAAGCAAGTATAATTGTCATTATCAAGACAATGCTATCATTTATTGATAGCACCTTGAACAAAAAGTTTTGAAAGCAAAATAATATAATTGCCACAAACGCTGTAAGGATACACACATTTTTAATCTGTTGCTTCAAATATGACCTTTTCCCAAGGTTGAAATTATCTCCCGCATAATATTTGGCAACCAACATGGTCAACGTGGTACCAGGTACGGCTATTATCATCATAAATGAAAAAATAGTGTTTACTGTACCATACGATTCAACAGATAAAACTCTTGCCATAACAAGCTGACAAAAATAGTTCAATCCACTCGCCAGAATATTTAAACAAAACAAAATCGTACTTGCTTGTAGCAGTTCGCCATCCCTTTTTCTCATTTTATTCTTTATCATCCTTACTCGATTTTTGAACTAAATATATGGGGCGCTTTTTGTTTTCTAAATAATCTTTGGCCAAATATTGTCCCAAAATGCCTATACAAAATAACTGAATTCCTCCCATCAGCAATATCAAACAAATAATAGTTGCATAACCCGAACCAGTATTGCCAAATGCAACAGCCTGTATTACCATAATCACAATCATAATAAATGCAATTAAACAAAAAAGAATTCCTAATAGAGAAGATAAATGCAAAGGCAAAGTAGAATACGCCACACACCCTTCAATTGCATATGCAAGCAGTTTCCTAAAAGACCACTTTGACGTTCCCGCCACCCTGTCATTGATTTCGATTTCCATCCAATATGTTCTAAATCCAATCCATTCAAATATCCCTTTAGAAAACCGATTGTATTCTTTCAAATTAACTATTGACTGCTTCGCTTTTTTATTAAGCATACGGTAATCCATTGCATTATCGCCCATATTAATTCCAGAGATTTTATTCATTACTTTATAAAACGTTTCACTACAAAAAGAGGCAAACTTCGATTCATTGCCTCTACTCTTTCTTCGAGTCGCAACCATATCATAATTACCACTCTGTATTATTTGATACATTTCAGGAATATATTTTGGAGGATGCTGAAGATCAGCATCCATAATTACAGTATAGTCTCCGTCTGCATACATTAACCCTGCATACATTGCGCTTTCTTTTCCGAAATTTCTTGAAAATGAAACATACTGAACATGACCGTCTCTATTGGACAGATCTTCAATTATTTCGACTGTAGTATCTTTTGAGCCATCATCTACAAAAATAATTTCATATTTTACCTGCTTCATATCCTCCGTCAATACTTTTGTAATTTCCCTATAAAAATCATGTAGTACAGCTTCCTCATTATAGCAAGGTACGACAATACTTAATTTTATCTCCACTCTTTAGTCCTCCAGTTATTGTTTTTCAACAACATACCAAATATATCTATTAATTTCATCAATATCATAATATTTTTTTGCTAATGTCTTGCACATATCATTTCTTTGATATCCATTTTTATCATAAAATTTCACTGCTCGCTGATTCTGAGGCGAGACACACCAATATATTGTTTTAATTCCTTTTTCAAAGCCAATGTAAATCATGCACTGTAGTACAAGAACGGTTATTGCATAATCTCGAAGCATTTTTGCAATTCTAACAAATGCCCCCCCGAAACGTTCCTTTCTGACTGCCACTATCTTTTGCGTCATTCCTGTTAATATAACAAATAAGCTGACCGAAAAATATGAGCTCGTTGCTATCCAAGAACTCGTATAAAAAATTCCGTTGGAATGATCTAATAAAACGGCAATTATTGCCATCGTCTTAGCACAATCTATACACAAATTCTAGTCGTTTGTGCTTTACTACTCGCTTCATCATTAATCATTTGTTTCTATTCTCCTCTTTATTCAGTCTCCAGTTTTATCATTTTCTAATATATATCCTTTCAAGCAAATACAACGATTTCTCAATTTTTCATACTGCAAATAAAATACCTTATCTAATCTATAAGTCATTATTTTTCTGAGTCCATTTCTCGTATCCTATCCCCTCCCATGGCATTCCACGATCAAACGTATATCGCCAAGGATAAACTTGTTTTTGAGTAATTGCATCTTTTATTTTATCTGTTTTCCCATGTTCTTTTGCCGGATTTCCGACAGCTATCGCGTCAGCGGAAATATCCTTTGTCACAATAGACCCAGCTCCTACAAGAGCCCCCTCTCCAATAACCTTTCCAGGTAATACCACCGATCCGGTTGCCACAACTGCAAATTCCTCAATCGTCACTCCTAAAAGAGAATTTGAGGGTGGATTAGGATCATTTGTCAAAACAACATACGGAAAAATCCAGGCATATTTCTTGATTAGACTGTGCATTCCAATATGAACATTACTATGTATATTGACATAATCCTGAATTTCACAGTTTCCCTGAATGTCAGACAATGTCCCGATTCTTACATGGGAACCAATGTTGGTTTTCTCACGAATGGTTACTCTATGTCCTGTCTGTAAATGGTTTCCAAATCTGTTATCTCCATAAATTATGGTTTCACTTCTGATTAATGACTTCTCACCTATATAGAGCGGATGATTTTTATTTACTCTATCTTCATAAAAATCAGCAGTGTATTCACCTAAGATGCATCTGACCCCTATAGTACTATCTTGAGCAATAACAACATTGCTATGAATTATCGTTTCAAAATCAATATATACGTTATCACCAATTACAATATTATCCCCAAGAATACATCCTGATTTAATCGTTACATTATTTCCAATCGTAATATTCTTACCAAGAATAACATTTTCTGCAATATTGTTCATCTTAGGCCACCATCCCTTCCAAATGGTTTAAGATGTCATATAGCCTACCTGCCATAACCCCCTGGAGCAGTTTTCCATTGTATTCATTTTCTAATAATCCATACCATTTCCAATTCATATATTTTCCTCCAATGTTTAAGTGGTCGTGGAATTCTCCCTCGTATTTGAATCCACAGCGTTCATACAATTTGCTTGCAGACTCATTATCCGCAAGCACGTTCAAATATACGCGATTTTTTTCATTGCCTCTGAAGAAATACCTTTCCCCATAGCCACAGATCTAATTGCAATTGCAAATTCTGCCGAATTATCTCTAATATGTTTAAGGCTTACGGTTCCCATATATTCATCATTTTCCGCAATAATTGCATATTAATTCCTTCCAAAATACATATCAATTTCATCCATAATTATATTACTAGGTAATTTTTGGGGGATAATTTTCGGCTTTTTGTAATCAGTATAGTGTGAAACAAATTCATCAATCTTACTATAATCTCCCTTAAAACAAAAAGCGTTTACACCCAATCCTTCTGAGTCTTCTTCGACAGCGGTTCTCATTATCAAATATGGCTGACCTAAATAATAAAATTCCTGTTGGTTGCCACATCCGTCAGCCATTACAAATTCACTATGTATTACATAGTTAATAAATGAAACATAATTCTGTCTTGGAATCTTTATAATATTTTGACATCTTTCAAATCTGTCCCATAGCCCAAATTTTTTCAAGGCATTTTCCGTCTGAATATGATATATAAATACACATTTCATATCTTCAGACATATCAAAAATCTTTTCAAACGTATTTTTCATAAAATTTCCATTCATGAGATTTTCCTGCCTATGAATAGCCGTAAGAAAATATTTTCCCTCTACTGGAGCCGATAAATTATTTTGTTCAATTTCTTTTAAAGCATCAAGCAATATTTCAATTCCTGTATTATATATTGTATTTACTGCTTTCCCTTTAAATGCTTTTGCTGCATATTCTGCTGCTTCTTTTTTCTGACAAAAATTTATAACCGATTTTTTTGAAGAAAAATATCTGTCTATTTCCTCCGGAAAAGGTGAAAACCAATTATGAGATCTTAACCCGCTTTCAACATGCATATAATCAATTTTAGTTTTTTGTGCGATTCTAGCTCCCATTAATGTAGACAAGGTATCACCATGAACTATCATAATCAAGTCTCCACAGCATTCCTCTTTTACCTGATTCATAACTTTAACTCCAAGTTTTTCAGTTTTTAAGAACCAGTTCAAATAATTTGTAGCAGTTTTTTCCTCTGGCATCATTTTAGTTAAATCAACGTCGATAACACCACCTACTTTTTCCAAATATGGGCTATTTTTTATATCATTCTGTCCATTTGAAATAATCTTACAATCATATCCTCTCTTTTTCGCCTCATTGATAACATGAAACATCTTCATAAGTTCTGCTTCTGTACCTATAAAAAAATACAATTTTTTCATTTTAAGTCGATCTCCTATCTGAATTCATTCACTCTATCGATTACAAACTGAATCTCTTCCTGTGTCATTCCATAATACATAGGAAGACTCAACTCTGTTTCACTTATTTCTTCTGCTATTGGCAACTCACCTTTTTTTATACCGAGATCTGAATAACATTCTTGGAGATGCATCGGTATTGGATAATGTTTGTTCGTACCAATGCCAGCATCATTTAACCATTTTTCGAGTTCTTCTCTTCTATTACATCTAATTGCAAAAATATGCCAAACAGGACACGTTTGGTCATCTACATACGGCAAAATAATATTTTCATTTTTTATTTCTGATAAATATTTCTCTGCTGTAGTTCTACGATTTTCATTCACTTTATCTAAATATTGCAATTTTGTAGATAAAAATGCTGCTTGTAACTCATCCAAGCGACTATTATTTCCTTTATAGATGTGGTGATATTTATAATCAGATCCATAATTTCCTAATGCTCTTATTTTTTCTGCTAACACCTTATCATTAGTAACTGTAGCCCCTGCATCACCTAAAGCTCCTAAATTTTTTCCAGGGTAAAAACTAAAACCTGCCGCATTACCGAATGAACCAACTTTTCTCCCCTTATATGTCGCCCCATGCGCCTGTGCGCAGTCCTCAATTACATATAATCTATGTCTTTGAGCTATCTCCATAATCAAATCCATTTCACACGGTTGCCCATATAAATGCACAGGCATAATTGCCTTAGTTTTCGTTGTAATCTTCTCTTCGATTCTTTGTGGATCGATATTAAATGTTCTAATATCAGGTTCAACAAATATCGGCGTTGCCCCCACGTATGTCACTGCCAATGCTGTTGCTATATAAGTATTTGACGGTACAATAACCTCATCCCCTTGGCCTATATTTAGTGCTTTTAATGCTAGCATAAGAGCATCTAATCCATTTCCAACACCTACGCAAAAAGAACTATTGCAATATTCTGCAAATTTCTTTTCGAACAGAATATCTTCTTCCCCTTCTATATACCAACTTCTCTCGTATACTCTTTCAAAGGCTTGTCTTAACTCTTTATCCAGTTCTTTTTCTAATGGGCGAAATGTGACAAAAGGTACTTTCATTTCTATTTCTCCTTTTTATCTATGTATTTCAAAAATTCGTCATAGTTTCTGATATAATCTGATTCATCATAATATTCCGATGCTAAAACCATTAATACAGCGTCTGAAGAGAAATCATACATTTCTCTCCACATATTGCTGGCGACGTATAGTCCTTCATAAGGCTTTTCAAGCGGAACCTCTTTTTTCTCCGAACCGTTATCTAAAAGGATTTTGCACGATCCATGAATACATATTAATATTTGCTTTAAACTTTTATGAGCATGATAGCCTCTTCTAACTCCCTCTCCCGTATCATACATATAATAAACTCTTTTTATTTCAAAAGGAATATCTTTAAATTCTTCCAATGCAACAAGTTGTCCTCTTTCATCCCCGTGTTGCTGAAACATGTATTTCATTATCTGCATCTTTTTTCTCCCTAATTGTATCAAATAATTACAATAAATTTCATCCTGTCTTAAACCTGCGGAAGTAACTTTGCTGAATATACTTCCTGAATATCACCGCTTTTATCTACAATATCACATTTAAAATAGCATTGTCCATCTACTTTGGGCATATTTGTCGTAATAATTCTGCTTTGAATCTGTCCAGATGACCATATTGATTGTCCACCTTGCATAATATAGAATACATATGTGTATTCCCCTTGTTTCATTTCGCCTTTCTGTAATATTTCCATTTTTATTTCATCTGTGTTTGTTTCTATTCTTAGTTCATCTAGCTCATTGCTAAAAACTACTAATGTATCGGGATCCAAGCCATAAAATTGCAAAAAAACTTTATAATGAACCGGATCATAGTATATATCCGGACTCGCATCCGCATATAATAGATTCGATGAGAATCGTGGCAATATCAAAGTCTTATTATAATCCCATTCACCCATTCTTTGTCGTTCCTTTACCATATCGATTCTTGCCACTCGTTCCTTCTGAGTACTATCAATATTTGCAGTTAAAATCATATATGAATCTATCTGAACGGCCAAAGCTACCATTACAATTATTTGTGCAATAATTATCTCTTTCTTTTCTTCCATACAAACTGAAAGAAAAATGTTCGCTGTTAGAAAAATGAATAAAATAATACCAAAAAAACATGTCCTATAACTAAAATTAGGTGTAAATATTGTTGGCATAAAGCTAAATATAGCTGCTCCAAATATAAAGAGCAATTGTTCTCTTTTCTCATTTAAAAAAATTGCTATTAATAATAATACAATGATTCCTACAGCTATTACTGAACTTGCTGTTCCACCTACTCCCATTCTAAAGCAGTTCAAATTAAATAAGTCCGATATTACAGGTATTGTTATATATGGTTTCACTAAATTAATTGAAAACAATATTGCATATATCAATGTAACCACTTGATATATAGTTGCCGCTATCCTATTTTTCCAATAATGCCTCACGTATACCCCACAGACTATAATTAGAATCAGCATCAACATCTTATGCTCATAAGCTATTGCTTGTAAGGTTAATTTAATATTTGTAACGACTGAGTTCCCTGTTGACTCAAGATTTCTTTGCAATCTCATTCCTGGGCTTAAAATCATTAGTAAAAATGTTATTCCATTCAAAGTCTCAAATATTGTAAATTTTATATTTATTTTTTTATTTTTAAATAAATCAATTAACCAAAAAAGCCCTATTGTTAATACATAGGCAAATCCACAATGCTCAATCCATCCTGAATTCAATATTCCTAAAATACAGAGTATACAAAAATTTTTATTGTTTTTATCCTCTAAGTATTTTGGAACAAATAACAAAAAAAAGAAAAACCATAGTGTAGGCATTAAATATATCATCGTTGCATAGAAATATACTTCTGTTCTTATATTAGCAGACACCAACAATAATAAAAAAAGTACGAGAAGCGTAGAAAATATATTTTTTCTCTTGGTCGCGGTATTTTCGATTAAATATATCAATGCTGTAATAAAAATGGCGTTTGCGAAATCAAGCACTATTTCATTTCTTTCAAAAAAGCCTACAAAAATAGTCGCTATAATTCTTCCGTTAAGCGTAAAATATAATGGCAAGCACTTACTAATCCAATCAATAAAATTACCATTTGAATTGTATACTTGACTAGCCCACGCATCTTGAATTAATGGTATTTTTCTATAAAAAAATGCGAAAAGCAAAAACACAAAAAAATAAACTGCTATACGTTCTTTCTTTACATTTTCTATCTTCGCTTTCATTGTTAAAGCCTCCTTGATTTCTTATTCATCAATATATCCTTGATCTTTTGTTTTCCTGGTATCTTCACTTTTCTAAGTTGTATAGCCACCTTTACCAGCAAAGAACTTTTAAGTTCATTTAATTCCTTTTCACTAGCTATAAAACGCATATTATCCTCAGCACTAATAATAACCTCATTAATATCAGTTTCCGATACCGAAAACTTACTTTCGTCCGCATTATCATCAGATATATTATCATTATGCTTATATTGCATAATACTTTTTATATCCGGATACCGCATTGGCTCACGGTCTATGAGTTCTGAATAAACTTCATCATATTCTTTCCCCATCATTGCAATATCCTTTAATACTAGCTTTGAAATAGCTTTTCTTTTTTCAATTATTTTCTCTCTATTGTTATCTAAATCGCATAACAGTTTCAGTGCTTCATCTAAACTTGCATTCCTATCAATTAGCCAGCCACACTTTAACGCTTCTACTCTATCACCCAAAGCTCCCACATGTGTTGCTATCACAGGTATTCCAACTGATAAAGCTTCTGATAATGTATAGCAAAAAGTCTCTGCTACTATTGACCAAATGCATACTATATCAATCTCATAGTCTCTTAATAACTGATATATTTCATTCTTTTTGTACCATCCGGTTTTCGTTAAATTATCTTTTTTTAAATTAATCAAGTCCTCGCTAGCGATTCCACCCATTATGTACCATTCAAAGTGGGAATCATCTTGACGAATTACTTGATTGATTAATTTTCCGCCTTTAATATCACTAATTCCCCCAATAAAAGCAATTTTTAACTTTGGATGTTGTTTGTGGGGATCACCAACTTCTGTATCCTCAGGTAATTTAATCCCATGTTCTATTACCATCGTCCGATTTTCTATTGTAGGATAAAAATCCAAAACCACTCTCTTCGCATACTGAGACGGGAAGATGATTTTTTGACATTTGTCTAAAGCTTCTTTATGCTTCAGGTGCCATTTTTCTATATATTTCTCCGGCTCCATAATTTTCTTTTGCTTTAGACACTCCTGACAATCCGTCCTACAGGTTTCCTGCGTACATAACTCCCCATTAGGTCTTAACATTACTAGTTGTGGACACACATAGTAATAATCGTGTAGACTCACTATAATAGGAATACCCATTTTATCCGCTGCATCGTATATATTCAAGGGCATCCACATTGTATGATGTACATGCACTAATTCTATTGCGAAGGAACGTAAGATCAATTCATATATTTTTTCATGCGTAGGATCATAATATACATTGTAAATAGGTGCTTCACCCACATAAAAATCAAACTGTTTCTTTTCATCATCTGTGTACTCTGTCAAACGCAGATATGCTCCATCTCGTGCCAAAACATACACATTATAACTATACCTTTGATATTCAACAAGGTCTGCCACATGAAATTGTGTCCCCCCCACATTATTCCGCATTCCTTCTTGAAAGTCTGCCAGTAAATAATGCATAATATTATGGCGTCCATTAGAATAGTGCAGATTATCGTATAGTGCCACCGTTTCATTAAACCAATTCATCATTTCTTTGGCAGCACTTGTCAAGCGATCCGTGTAATACTTTTCGCTTTTTTCAAATAATGCATTGCCTATTGCCACAGCTTGCCCGCATATTTTATTTTTCCACCCAAGCTGTTGAACCTCGTCAAACCACAAGGCTACACTTTTAGGCTGCAAAAATTCCTCTTTTGACAGAAGTCCCGTTTCTTGAAGTACTTCTTTCTTAACATAAACACATTCCAGAATATTTCTTGTCACCTCCGGACATACCGGGCTGGCACATGCTTCAATAATCTCTTCCCAGTCGCTTTCTTTTTTCGAAATGCGATTCTTTAGTGCTATACATTCCATAATCTCAAAGTCAACACTAAAAAGCGGAGAAACGGTTCCTATTTCCGGATTATTGTTTGCAACCTCTCGCAATTTTCGTAGACAGTTTTTACTTAACCAAACGTTATCGCTCACAATTAATAAATCATGAATATAATCTATTTGCTCGTAAGTTTCTAATTCTAATCCCTCATCGCATAAATTATATTTGGCAATATTAACTTCATTTTTTGATTTGTTCTGGTTTATTCTAAAAAACTGTACCACGTTTCAGCCCCTCACTATTTAATCCCGATTTTACGCATAGCAGATTTTACTTTTTTCCCGAATTTCCAATATTTCATCGAATAAATACGATCCAACTCGTTTCTCATAATCTGGTTTTCTTCCCGTAATTGCTCCAAGGATTTATTTTCAAATTCCAACCCTATTTCCTTTCTGTACCACTTATAGTAGCTTTTTTCCTGCTCAACAGTATATGGATTAGTGTCTTCAAAGAATTTCGATACATCAATTCTTTTTCTCATAACTTTTCTTTCTTCGTTAGTTATCTTTTCTCCATTGTCATAAAAATTATACTTTGAAGCAAATTTTCCATATTTATCCTGTTCTTCTTCCTGCATACGCTTGATGTACCATTCTCTTAATTCATATAAATATTTATTTCCATTGGCGTATACTCCCAGCATGCTTTCCTGAGCTCCGGAATCAAATCCGGAAAAATGATAGAATTTCAACGGTACATCATTTACCATATAAAGTCCATCTTGGTTTTTGGAGATGATCCTATGAGATATATTCCATGTTGATACGTTATATCCGGGATCTCTCGTAATAAATACCCCGTCAAACATGCACGGCGCTAAATCACCCCATTTTTGATCTGTAAAAATTCCGTTAGGAATATCATCATAGCAGAAATCTATTAATCGATCTCTCCACCATCTTGCAAAAGCTAATCCATTTTTACTATTCTTTACAGCATAAAATCCAAAGTTATATGCCCCATGTTTCAAAGCGCATATTTCATTATTTGCAATATCAATTGCATTTTCCTCCGGTATGGTCACGTGAGGTGTTAACACTACATCATACTCCTCCAGTAATTCCTCCAATTCATGTAAATCATTAAATACTGCTATATCCGGATCTAAATAAACAACCTTCTCCGACCCTTCTTCGAGGAATTTAACCAAGGCCTGTCCCTTTACAGCAGTGCACAACTCTACTACATTATGTTCATATATCCACATATTAAGATTTTCTACAGGTATGCCTAATTCTTCAACCATGATAATGTCATCAAAAGGCTCCTCTTCCGGCACTACTTCTTTAGGTAATTCATCCGAAAACACCAATGAAAATCTGGCATTCTTGCAATATTGTTTTACTGTCTTAGCCAATATTCTTGCTTTAGGTAAATAATTCGTATTTACGCTCGTATAAAAGTGCATTTCTTTTTCCCTCTCTTTATCTTTCTTTTCTTAAACAATCCGCAATCATTTGCTTGAAACTTCTATTCTTATAATATTCTAATTCATTCCTCATTTTTTGCATATCGCTTTGCAACTCTTGTATATCGTTTTGCTTTTCTAACATACCATTTTGCAATCCTTGTATATCGTTTTGCTTTTCTAACATACCATTTTGCAATTCTTGTATATCTACTTGCATATCTCTCAATGCTTTTTGTCTCATTTGTTCAGTTTCTATGTTTTCCAAATGAGCTTGTTCAATTTGCTTTTCAAAATAGGCATATGGATCTATATCGTAGTCTATTATCTCATACTTAACGTGTAGTTTTTTAACATTAGAGTTCTCCTCCATTGTTAAAATATATTGAGGGTCCCTATGATAAAACCAATCTATACCATGCGTTATAACATCGGCATTATTCTGAACATTTATTGCAGAAATCACTTCACTGTTGTCCCCTATTATTTCTATCTTGACATCTCTTATGGCGCACGTCTTAGCACACGGATCGACACGTATTCTCCCTATTGAGCCATCATCCTCCATCTCTACTGAAAATTCTACAATTCCTTTTCCCCCACTTATTTCTATAAGCTCACACCTATCTTCTGTAAACTCCGTCTCCTTATCTGCATAATACACTTGACACATATCAGTCAGCTTAGCATATTCGTCGGGATAATAATACACTGAATTTAATTGAAATTTATCTGGTATTTCTGAATCCGAAGCTATTGCAATGATAAATTTACCCTTTTTATCTTTTTGAGAATTATACAATGCCACTTCATTTTCAGTTTCGTCGGTCAAATACGATGCATGACTAATATACTGTTGAATATACTTCACGTATTGGAACTCACTCTGTATAAAATCATGGTATTCTTCTTCCAGAAATTCTTTCACGTGCCATTCTGTCGCTTGATTTCCTTGTTGTATCGTATATATCTCCTTATTAGGAGTCGACATAATTAATATACCATCTTCTTTTAAAACACGTTTTATTTCTTTTAAAAATAAATATTGCAGTTTTTCATTAACATGTTCTATGGTCTCAAAGGAAACAACCACGTCAAATGTGCTCTCCGGATAAGGAATATGCGTTATATCTCCAATTTGATATTCTACATTTTCTGTTGCTCCAAAATTTTCGTTTGCATACGCTATTGCTTCCTGACTAATATCTATGCCACACACTCTCTCGGCTTCTCTTGCCAGCATATTACTGCCATACCCTGTTCCACAGGCTGCATCAAGTACTACTTTTCCTTTCAGCAACGGTGCCACTGCCGTATATCTATGCATATGCTCAATCTCAGAATGTTTAAACATTTTCCCCGGTACAAATCGTTCACCTGTAACTTTCAACTAAGTCTCCTCCTTACCTTCTTTTTCATATATCTTAATCTCTGTTTCTACATCTATTAGTGCAGAATTATTTCCATTATTCACAATGTTTACTGCGAATGCATTATATAGCCATGTCAGTATTTCATAATCTTTACTTGTTCCTTCTGCCACTGCCACCCCCATTACATATTCTGCCCTCATAAGCGGCGGCATCACAAACGTGAAATCCACTCGATTGAGGCTTCCTTTTTTAACATAAAAGCTCCCTTTATTTCCGCATATTGAACTGTTCGTATTTATTACCCATAATCCCTTTACCGTCTCTATTACAAAACCGGCAATACAGCTTTTAATTTCTCTATAACTTTCAAATACCACTGAAACTGTATATTTTTCATTTATCTTACACTCATTTACTTTTATTCCATTTTTGTCTTCTATAAAACAAGATATTATTTTCACACTATCATTCAAAATACTGTCATTAGTATATGAAATTGCAGGGAAATTAGTTGTATTAAATTTTTCTACTTTATACGCAACATCTGTCTCTTTTTCTGAGGCATGACCTTTTTTTAAAATACTATTGGTATATTCGTTGCAGACTTCAATGCTATCTCCGCACATCTGCATTATACCCTTTTCTATCCATAACACTCTGGAGCACATCTGTTTAACTGCCTGGATATCATGAGATACAAAAATTACAGTAGTTCCCCGTGATTTCAATTCTTCAAACTTTCTATAACATTTATTTTGGAAATAAACATCTCCAACGCTCAACGCCTCATCTACAATCAATATATCGGGTTCTACATTAATAGCTACAGAAAAAGCTAATCGAGCAAACATACCGCTTGAATACGTTTTAACCGGCTGATAAATGAAATCTCCTATATCTGCGAATTCAAGAATTTGAGGAATTCGCTGTTCCATCTCCTTTTTCGAATATCCCATCATCGTACCGTTCAGATAGATATTATCTATTCCACTATATTCAACATTAAAACCTGCCCCCAGTTCCAACAATGCTGCCACTTTTCCATTGACTTCAACGGTTCCCTCGGTTGGCGATGACACTCCCGTAATCATCTTTAATAAGGTCGATTTTCCCGCTCCATTCGTACCTATTATTCCGAACGTTTCCCCCTGTTTCACATCAAAAGATATCCCATTTAACGCATAATAGTCTGTATGTCTATTTTTTTTAAGTGGGCTGATATTCTCAAAGAGCATATCCTTTTTGTTATTATACATTTTATATACTTTAACGAGATTGTTTACTTTTATTGCTATTTTGTTTTCCATATTTCTCCTATAATACATCTATAAACACTTTGTGCAGCTTATCAAAAGTTCGTGCCCCGACAATTAATAGTACAACCGTAATAGCCCAGAAATAAACTGTTTCAGCAGGATGCTCCCAAAACCATATTTTATATATAAATGTCTCCCTATATCCTTCGCAGATATAATACATTGGATTTAACTTTAATATTAGCAATATATTAGAGTCCATTTCTGATGCATTCCAAAAAACTGGAGTCGCCCAAAATCCAATTTGTGTAAAAACTGCTACCACATTATATACATCTTTGACAAAGACATTTAGTGCAGAAAACAGCCACCCCATCCCCAGTAAAAGCATACATGTACAGCCAAAATAATAAATTACCTGCAATGCATATATGGATATACCATATCCATATACAAAATTAAGGAAAATAATAAATAGTATAAATCCACAGTGAACAATCGCACTGGAAACTATCTTTATCGGAGGAATAATATTCACCTTAAAGTTTACTTTTTTTATAAGATAATTATATTCAACCAACGAGTTTGTAACTTGGAGAAGCCCCTCTGAAAAAAACATCCAAATCAAGTACGCGGGGGCAAACCATACAATAAATTCAACATTAGAAATCGGAGCTGTTTTAAATCCCGCCTGAAACACAACCCAAAACACCAATAATGTCAACAACGGTTGTAAAAAAGCCCATACCATCCCCAATCCCGATGATGCAAACTTTGCTTTGCAATCATTAATAGCCAATTCTCCTAATATTTTTCTTTGCTTATATAAATCTTTTAAATATACACATATTTTGGTCATTCTTTTTTCTATTTGCTCCTTAATTTATCACTTTCATTTCAAAAACGAAATACTCTGGTATTTACTCTTTGCACTATTCCTTTTATGCCCTCTTCCTTTGCTATTTTGTAAATCTTCTTATGGAAAGGAACAGTTATAGGATTTTTCTTTAACAAAGCTCTTATTTTTCTATTGCTTAATGTAAAAGGATCCTCTATAGCAAACATAACTTTGGGATTCCTCCTGTATTTTTCTCTTATCAAATCTTGTATTTTTTCATTCGAATAGTATCTACTATAGCTCCACGTAGTTAGTGACACATTGTCATAGTCATTTTTATCATGTTTTTCACTATATTGTCTATATAGCTCTCTGAAAGGATGCTCCCCCTGTGGCAGCCAATCGTCCATACATTTTTTAGCAGTCTCCCCATACCCGGAAAAATGTATAAATCTTAATTTATCTCCGCTTATTAAGCATTCACCATTTTGTATTTTCATATCACAGTTAAGTAGCGACCACGGTGCAAAATCATATCCCCTGTGTTTTAATACTTCTGTGTCAAAAAAACAAGGAGCTAAATCAATCCATTTTTGATCGGTAAAAATCCCCCTGGGAATATCATCATAACAATAGAGTGACAGCCTTTCTGCCCACCAAGCAATGAACCTCGCCGCCTCCTCACTATTATTTACAGCCAAAAAGCCCAAATTATATACTCCATGAGCAGTAGAAGAAAGTTCCATTCCAATATTACCTGTTTGAAGCAAATGGGGACACAAAATAATTGGACGTTTTTTCAGCAATTGCCTCACTTCCACAAAATCGGAGTATACATAGCAATCAGGATCTAAATAGATGAAATTGTTTTCATCCGGAAAGTTTTTCATCAAATATTGAAAAAAACATGCTTTTACCGCTGTTGATGCTTCTACAATAGTATGTTTAAATATAAACTGATTAAAATTTCCATCCCATACATCTTTTGCTAAAACTACTCTATCAAACGAATTGTACGACATTTGTTCCGTTTTTTTTCTCTCCGTTATGCAAACAAAAAATTTTGCATCTGGTATATTTTTTTTTACAGAATCAGCCAAAGTTCTTGCTTTGTGAATGTAATTGGCACAAATTGATGTAAATATAATCATTGAAACTCTTCTCTATACTTTCTCAAGCTTTTACTGTTCCCCCGTGAATACCGTCCGAAAGAACATTCTCAAATACCTAAGTAACCCTTTATTTTTGTACTCTCGTATCACATATGTCATTTCATCGTTAATTTGCCGAACAGATAGAGTACTCTGATACTGTTCAAATTTCTGATAAAGCATTTCTCTGTTGTCAACCATTAGCCCTTTACGTGATTTCTTATTCTTTGTACGATAAGGGATGTGATAACAGGATGTTACTTCATTGACATAAGTAAAATCAGTGTGTGTGGCATATCTTACCCACAGATCCCAGTCTTCTAACGAATCCAGCCTTTCATCCAGTCCACCATATTGTTCGTATAGTTTTCTGCTGAACATAACTGTCTGAATCGGGAAATAATTAAACGTATATAACAGCAATCTGTTAAATGGCTGGTTAAAGCGAATCGTCTTTCGCTTTATTTTATAGGCCGTCAGATTGTCACTATCTGCTTTCAGCTGTCTCTCTTCTGCCACGCTATATGCTGCCAGGTTAGGCTCCTCTATCAGTCTGGACACCAGGGTCTCTACATGTCCCGGAAAAAGCATATCATCGTCATCCAAGAAGTTTAGATACTCACCTGTTGCCAGCGCCATTGCCCTGTTGCCAGCTGCAGAACGTCCTATCTTTTCAACCGTTGCCTGGTATTTGTAATTTTTCCCCTGATACTGCTGCCTCAGGAAGTCTTCTGATGCATTCTCTCCATCTTCTACGATTACCACTTCAATATTGGAGTAAGTCTGTTCCCAGATACTGTCCAATGCACGTCTGAGTATCTCCGGGCGTTGGCATGTCCGAACGAGTATTGACACTAACGGCTGCTCTGTATTTATAGTCATTTTTATCGTCTTTCTTTTACATAATCATACACAAAACCACAGTTTATAATAACATACTTTATTGGCGTTTACAACACCTCCTCCCTCGTCATCTTCCGGAACCATTTCCAATGCTCCCTAAAGTCCTGATATTTTATACACCGAATCAGGTATAACCCTACTCTGTACCAATATAGTGGATAGATTTCAACTTTTGAAGCGTTCAAGTACTTTTTACAATAGTAGATTTCGCTTCTTACATTATGTGCGAAAGCGAAGGCTTTTACATGCTTTGTGCTTCCGCCATGCAGATGTTCTATTACTGCCTCCGGGTCATAGACAGTATGATATCCGGCTCGTTCCATACGAATTCCAAGGATCAGCTCTTCCTCATATAAAAAAGGGTGTTCGTCTAACGGCGTCACTTTTTCAGCACATTTCGCGGTCATCAGAAAGCAACACCCCAATACCGCATATACTTCAAATATGGTATCGTAATCTCTGTCCAATCCGAAATACGTCCGGTAAGTTTTGCGAAAAATAGCATTCAGTCTTGTTCTGACCAGGTATTTTTCTTTGAGACCGGTCTTTCGGCAAAGATTATCTTTTTGTACCTTTCCTTCCGCATCAATAATCTTGGGGCCGACGATTCCGGCTTCCGGATGCATTTTTGCATATTCCCACATCTTCTGAATGCTTCCGGGTCGAAAGCATACATCATTATTAGAAATAAGAATTGCATCACACTTCTCGTCCAGTGCCGCACGAATGCCCACATTATTTCCGCCGTTATATCCTCTGTTTTCTTTATTGGCAATGTACGTAACATGGTACTCTTCTATCACAGCATTCAGATCATAATCCGGTTCATTCGGAGAGGCATTATCTACCAATATGATATTGTATTTTTCCTCCGGTGGATTCTCTGCAATACTCTTGATGCATCGCAGGGTATCGTTCCAGTTCCTATAGTTTAATATTACTATCCCTATCATCTTATTTCCCAAATTGTTTTTTTCGTATTTTTTGCATCCAACTGACCGGTATCAAGCCCACAAGGAGTGGTTTCATGACATTATGAAAATGTCCGATTAGTATTCCAAGGTTGCGATACCCACGGTATCTTACCCTGGCCTCATTTATACGGTATCTATATTTTCGCTTTGCGTACGCTTTACGATCTTCGCGATATTGAAACAAGCATTCCTGTAGATTATAGCCTTGATATCCCGCAGCATACATTCTCATAAACAGGTCATAGTCTTCTGTACGTTCCGCATATGCTGCTGTTACGTATCCACCCAATTCCTCTAATACGTTTTTCCGAATTATCACCGTAGGATGAATAAAGGGGGAGTTCCACAGAAAATCGCTTTTCTGCGGTGTTTCTGCCGGAATCCTCTTCCCCCAGCTTCCTTCTCCATCTATCAACTCCGCTCCGCACCCTGTCAGTGCATATTCCGGATGTGCCGTCAGAAAATCCAGTTGTCTCTCGAAGCGATCCGGTTTTGACAGGTCATCCGCATCCATTCTCGCGACATAATCTCCCTTCGCTTCTGCCAGACACGCATTCAGTGCTGCTGCCAGTCCTCCGTTTTGTGTTTTCCGAAGCAGCCGGATTCGTGTATCCTTTTTACAATATTGCTTCAGCCAGTCATAGAATTCCTGTTCTGACCCGTCGTCACAGATAATAAA